>TARA_B100000686_G_scaffold31363_1_pt1 | contig 34089 bp, 29 predicted proteins | sample TARA_B100000686 | Tara Oceans TARA_B100000686 (sample SAMEA2622733) | marine metagenome | biome: marine biome (ENVO:00000447); feature: marine epipelagic mixed layer (ENVO:xxxxxxxxx); material: "saline water (ENVO:00002010), including plankton (ENVO:xxxxxxxx)" | depth 150 m | reverse complement strand
GCCATTGCGCCTGCTTCCCCTCAACCACCGCTCGTACCTGCTCAATGGTCTCGATCACGTTTTCACCGGTGCGTTTGGACACTTCGAGCGCAACCGCGGTCTTTCCGTTAACCCGGGCAAAACTCGTTGGATCCCGGAAAGTTCTTCGAACCTCCGCAATATCACGCACCCGTACAACTGCGTCACCATCCACCAACACGGGCAGGTCGGCAATATCCCGAATACTTTCAAAAAGACCGGGCACCTTGATTGAAAATCGGCCCTTTCCGGTATCCTGAACACCGGCTGCAACGAGCATGTTGGAACTCTTCACCGTCGCCGCTGCAAGTGCCGGATCCAGACCATAGCTCTCAAGTCTCAGCGGATCGACAATCACCTCGACGACTTCGTTCCGATTACCGGCGATGTTGACTTCCAGTACCGCTCCAATACCTTCGATTTCATCCTTGAGGTCCCTGGCAATCCGATATAGCGCACGGTCAGGGGCATCGCCGGAGAGAATGACCACCACGACGGGAAACAGGTTGAAATTAACCTCATGCACTTCCGGATCATCAGTCGCCATAGGGAGATTACCCTTGGCAAGATCAACACCCTCGCGAACATCTCTTAGTGCTGCGTCGGAATCAAAACCCGCATCAAACTCCAAGAGGACGTTAGCCCCGCCCTCGTAGCCGGTGGAACGCATTTCCTTGATCCCCTCAATCGACTTGAGCTCCTGCTCCATAGGCCGGATCAAAAGGCGTTCGGCATCTTCGGGCGAGATACCGTCATGACTCATCGTGACATAGATGATCGGAATGTCGATATCCGGCTCGGACTCCTTGGGGATATCCTGATAGGCAATAGACCCCGCAATCAGGATAAAAACCAGAACCGCAAGAACTGTTCGTGAGTACCCGAATGCGGTGCTGATAAGCGACATCGTCGTCAGCGCGTGCTACTGCACGCTGCGGCTTACGGTCACGCGCTGTCCGGCCGATACAAACTCATGGCCCACGGTAATGAGTTCGACCCTATCCGGCAAACCGCCGAGCCACATGCCTTCGGGACTGTCGGCGATCAGCTCGACCGCCATAAACCGCACCGTAGCGCTATCGTCAATGACCTTGACCCCGACACGTCCCTCATCGTCGAGCGTCAGTACAGCAGGACTGAGACGATGCCCCCTGCGGTCACCGAGATTCAGGCTGATCTTGGCTGTCATCCCTGCCGAAATGGACAGCCCCGGATTATCTGCTGTCACTTCGACCATAAAGGTACGGGTGGCGCTGTCACTGGCACGCGAGATAAAAGTGATCTCCCCGCGAAGACGCTGGCCGTCAATAAAGGTTAAATCAGCGGGCATACCGAGTCGCACCCGCGACACCTCGCGCTCTGCAACCTGTCCCTTTACTTTCAATTTCGACAGATCCAGCAATCTGAACGCTTTATGGCCGATATCAAGGTAATCGCCCAACTGAACAAAACGCTGCTCGACCACCCCGGCGAAAGGGGCGTTCACTTGGGTCCTACGGATATCGAGGCGAATGGATTCCAGCGACGCCTTTGCGGAGTCCAGCAGGGTTTGGGAGCGGGTCAGTTCCGTTGCCGATTGAAGATTCTTCCTTGAAAGCTGGGTTGCGGCCTGATATTCGGTCTCTCGCTGTTCCAGGAGCGCTTGTGCCTCCCGTAACCGCGATGTGCGATCGCCCATATCGATACGCGCCAATAACTGACCCTCTTGGACCAAAGCACCCGTACTCGCTTCCAGTGCCACAACCGTACCCTTGGTTTGGGCCGGCACATCCACCTGCCGCTTAGGGGCGGTGACCCCCATCAGATGCAGCACCTGCGCAACCGAGCTCGCCTGCAGCGCCTGGACCTGCACAGACGGCGGCTGCCCGGGTGCCGACGGCGCTGTACTAGTACTGGTCTGGGGAGGTAGACCCTTGCGCTCTGACAAGAAGCCGGATCCAATCCAAAGTCCCACAATCAAAACGAGTGCGAGCGCAACAAGAACGGACTTTCTCACTCAGTTACCCCATTTCGCCTGACAAGACCAACAGCCCAAACTCCGATAAAACTGATGGAAGCACCAATAGCTTGGCCGCAAGAAACGGGGGATTATAGCGTCGCGCTCTGGAGACACCGGTGATCTCCCACGACGGCTTTCCCATCGTCAACCCCGACTGAGTGAACCTTAAAGACCCAGGTAGCGGGCGCTGATTGAAGGATCCGCCTGCAGTTCGATTGAACTGCCGGACCACACGGTTCGTCCTTTCTCAACAACGAAGTGCTGATCAGCAATACGGGCAATATCCGAGACATTCTTGTCGATAACAAGAATAGAGAGGCCTTCGCGCTTCAACTGCTCAAGGCACTGCCAGATCTCCTGACGCACCAAGGGGGCAAGCCCTTCTGTCGCTTCATCGAGAATGAGCAAAGCAGGATTTGTCATCAACGCGCGTCCGATCGCCAACATCTGCTGTTCGCCGCCAGAGAGTTGGTTGCCAAAACTCGTACGCCGCTTGGCCAGGTTCGGAAACAACTCGAGAACTGCTGCCTTAGTCCATATCTTGAGACCGGAATCATGTCTGCTTGCAAACGCTCGCAATTGCTCATCCACCGTAAGATTGGGAAAGATCCCCCGCCCTTCCGGAACGATTCCGATACCGGACTGAGCCACCTGGTAGCTTGGGCGACCGAGAAGGCTGATTTGGTCAAACTCGATCGCGCCTTGCGCCGAGGTCAACAATCCCATGATGCAGTTAACCGTGGTTGTTTTTCCCATCCCGTTGCGGCCGAGAAGGCTGACTAACTGTCCTTTGTCCACAGACAGATTTACGTCGAAAAGTGCCTGGCTGTTACCGTAAAAAGCGGCGAGGTGCTGCACCTTAAGCATGGTCTGGCCCAGATTCACCAAGGTAGGCTTGCTGCGCCCGCTGGTTGCTGCGGATATCGTCAGGACTCCCGGTCGCAATGATCGCGCCGTCAACCATGACGGTGACCTCATCCGCAACCGAAAACACCACGTCCATATCATGCTCCACGAGCAGGATTGCGGCGTCCTGCTTCAGGTGGTCCAGAATAGCGATCAGGTTCTGAGTTTCCTCTATCCCAAGTCCAGCTGCCGGTTCATCGAGAAGCAATATACTCGGATAGGCGGCAAGCGCCATCGCGAGTTCCAGCAGCCGATGTTTGCCGTGCGACAAAGTCTCTGCCGGAGTATGCAGGTCCTGTTCAAGACCCATATCGCGAGCCAGCTCGTGAACTCTTTCAATCAACGCCGATTTACGATTGGCGGGGCGCCAAAAACGAAAGGAATGCCCCTGATAGCTTTGCACCGCGATAGCGATATTTTCAAAAACGGAAAGCGTCCCAAATAGACTGGTGATCTGAAAAGTCCTGCCAAGACCCAGTTTCACGCGCTCATGGACCGGCAGTCGCGTGGCATTACGCTGCGCCAGGTGAATCTCGCCGTTGTCTGCCTTCAGACTGCCGGCGAGCAGTCCCACGAGCGTGGTCTTGCCGGCACCGTTAGGACCGATGACCGCGCGGATTTCCCCCTTTGCCAGACGAAGATCGACATCGACAACCGCATGAATGCCGCCAAAACTTCGGCTGATCCCGCGAGCTTCCAACGCGTGGCTCATGAGCGCGTACCTCTTAACCACTGGGTCCACCAACCCAGCAAGCCGCCGCGACCGAATTTGGCCACGATAATCAGTAAGATGCCCAGATACAAGTGCCAGTAAAGGGTGACCTCCGGGAGCAGCGTCTCCACTCCAATAAAGATGCTGGCCCCAAGCAGCGGCCCGACAACCGTTGCCGCCCCTCCCAAAAGCACCATCGCGATCAACTCGCCTGAACGGGTCCAGTCCATCATTTCGGGACTGATGAACCCAGTGAAATTACCCAATAGCCAGCCCGCGAGACCGCATATCATCGCCGAGATGACATAGCACACCAATCGGTAACGGAATGTGGAATAACCGAGAGCCTGCATCCGGACTTCGTTGATCTTGATGCTTTTGATGACCTGTCCAAAATCGGATCGTGTCAGTCGGTGCACCAAAATCATTACCGCCAGAAGGCAGATCAGCACCAGAAAATAAAGTTGGTTGTTGTCGTTCAGATCAACACCCAGACCCATCTCGCTGCGCGCGTAGATCACGAGCCCGTCATCTCCTCCATATTCCTCGATACTGACAAAAATGAAGTACATCATCTGCGCAAACGCCAACGTAATCATGATGAAGTAGGCGCCTCGGGTCCGAAGACAAATAAGACCTGTCAGCAGCCCAAATAATCCTGATACCCCAAGCGCTACTGCCAACTGCAGCCAGCCGTTATTGAGATCATAGTAACCAGGGATACCGACAGCATAAGCGCCTATACCGATAAAGACGGCGTGTCCGAGACTGACCATCCCGCTGTAACCCAGAATCAGGTTCAGGCTGCTCGCTGCGATCGCAAGAATCATCAGTCGGATAATGACATCCAGGACAAAGGGCTCGCGGGCATATTCCGCCCAAAAAGGCAGCAGGAGCGCGCCGAGGACCGTCACACCCGCGAACCACCAACCCCGCTTCGTCATCACGAGGTACGGGGCCCAAACAGGCCCTTGGGGCGAAAGGTGAGGATCACCGCCATCAGAATGTAAATGAGCATCGCGGAGATGGCGGGCGCCGACGTTTCCGCTGCCTGGTGCGATAAAAAGAGTCCTAAAAGATCATCGAGAAACGACCTGCCCAGAGTATCAATGAGTCCCACCAGAATTGCTCCAAAAAACGCCCCCTGGACAGATCCGATTCCGCCGATAACGATGACGACAAAAGCCACGATCAGGATTTCGTTCCCCATACCGATGCTCGCTTCCGTAATCGGCGCAATCATCAGACCGGCAAGCCCCGCCATGGCAGCGCCAGCTGCGAACACCAGGGTGAACAGCATCCGAATATCGACCCCCAGCGCCTCAACCATGCGTCGATTCGATGCCCCCGCCCGGATCAACATACCAATCCGGGTATGACTCACGACAAGGTAGAGCGCCAACGCAACAAGCAATCCTACTGAGATAATCAGGATGCGGTAGACGGGAAAGTCCACGTCACGAAAAAGCCGGACTTGGCCATTCAGGATCTCGGGAAGTGCAAAAGTCAAGCCTTCGGGACCCCAAATCATCTGGACCAGTGTGTCGGCAATCAGAATCAGGCCAAAAGTCGCCAGAATCTGCTCAAGATGATCTGCCTGATACAGCTGCCGGGCAATGCCCAATTCCACCACGACCCCAATACCAAACGTGATGGGTACCGCAAGCAAAACCGCGAGCAGGAACGAATCGAGCCACAACGCCAGCGTGGCACAGATAAACGCGCCAAGCATGTAGAAAGCACCATGCGCAAGATTGATGAAGTCCATGATGCCAAAAACCAGCGTCAACCCGGCGGCCAACAGAAAAAGCAGTACGCCAAGCTGCAGTCCGTTCAGGACTTGGATCATGATGAGTGCGCCGTCCATGATCAGACCGAACTGGAAACTTCAGACCACCACCACACCCAAAATAACCACGGACGCCGGTCCTCGCAGACTCTGACCACACCCCGGACCCAGAATCCGGAGTGTGGAGATCGGCAAGTCAAAACAGCGAACCGAAGATTTCTCTCTTTAAAGACGGCAATCTGCTACGTAGGTATCCTGGTGATTTTCAAAAACCGTGGAGCGAATCTCCGTCGTCCAATTGCCATCGCGGTCAGCGACGACTTCAAGTAGGTAGAAATTCTGGATTGGGAAATGGTTGGCGCCGTATGAAAACGATCCGCGCACAGAGGGAAAATCAGCTTTCTCCATCGCAGCACGCATACCGTCGCGATCTTGCAGATCGCCACCGACAGCCTCAACAGCACTGTTGATCAGGAAAATACTGTCGTAGGACTGCGCCGCATAAAAAGAGGGGTAGCGCCCATATTTATTGAGGAATCCCTCGACAAAACGTGCATTCTGTGGCGTCTTGAGTCCCGGGCCCCAAAAACCGGTAGTCAAAGAGCCGAGCACCGCTTTCATGTTTGCCTGTTGCAGTTTTGGCAGTGAGATGGCGTCAACGGTGAACACCGTGTAAAGAGGCAACTTGTCAGCAAGGCCAGCCTGCTCATACTGCTTCATAAATGCACCACCCGCTTTGCCCGGGTAAAAGACAAAGAGCGCCTCCGCGCCAGACGCTTTGGCTTTAGCGAGTTCTGCTGAGAAATCCAGCTGCGCATCCTTGCCCCACTTGGTCAGATCCTTGCCAACGATCTCACCTTCAAAGGTACGCTCAACTCCCGCCACCATATTTTTTCCAGCCGCATAATTGGGTGCCATTACGTAGAGCTTGCTGACTCCTCTTTGGCTCAGGACCGCGCCCATCGCCATTGGCGTCTGATCGTTCTGCCAGGAAGTGGAAAAGAAATCGCGATGACAAAGTTTTCCCGCGAGTTGTGACGGTCCGGCATTGGCGCTGACCAGAAACTTGTCCGCGTTGAGCACAGACTTCTGAGAGGCCAGCAATACATGTGACCAGATATATCCCGCTACAAAATCGACGTCATCTGATTTGACCAGTTTATCGGTCACCTGCTTCCCGGTTTCCGGCTTGAATCCATCATCGGCAAAGATGACTTCGATATCAAGATCGCCCATCTTGCCATTAAGATTCTCGACAGCAAGATTAACCGCGTCGCGCATATCATTGCCAATAACAGCTGCACCGGTCGTCAGCGTGGTCACAAAACCAATCTTCACACTCTCTGCCAAACTGGTTCCCGGCAGGGCGCAAACGAGCAGCGCAAACGCGCCACAAATCAAATTCTTGATCATTTCAATTTCTCCTCATGAACTCTTGTCCGAACACCCTTCGCGCGCAGCTCTGATGGAGGCAGGGCCAGTGCAGCTTTCTGACGGCTGGCAGCGCAAATTGATGACGGCAGTTTAATTGTTACAATATTTTAAACAATAATCGTACATTCACGACCTTTGGTTTTCTAGACCTGGCATCTTAATATGGATACTACACAGACACTCGTCATCGGAGCCGGAATGGTCGGCAGTTGCTGTGCGCTGCATCTTCAACGTGCCGGCCATAAAGTTGCCCTGATCGATCCGCATCCACCGGGCAGTCAGACGAGTTATGGCAACGCCGCGACGATCGCCACTTACGCCTGCATCCCCGTCAACCATCCCAAGTTGCTGAAATCCCTGCCGGCACTGATGTCTGGCTCGGAACGACCGTTGTCCATCTCGCCTGGCTACGCGCTCCGAATGCTGCCCTGGTTTTTCTCGTTTTTGCGCCATTGTCGGCGTGAGCGGGTTGACCAAACCATCTCGGCGTTGGGCACATTGCTTCGGCACGCCGAAGACACTACTCTCGCGCTCGTCCAGTCAGCAGGCGCCGGGGATTACATTCGCCGCAACGGGACACTGTATCTTTATTCGGATGCCCACAGCCGTTTGACTGCTCAAGGTGACATCACCCGGCGGCGGGAACAAGGCATGTCGATCACAGAAGTTGAGGCTGACGCGGTGCAGGAACTCGAACCCGCACTCGCTCCCATCTTTGCCGGCGGAATACTTTACAACGACGGTTTTCAGCTGAGCGATCCGCAACAGGTAATCATGCGGCTCGTCGATCAATTCGCACGGGACGGCGGTGAAGTCATCCGAGACCGTGTTGACCGCATTGAGTCTGCCGGCTTGGACCAGGTCACCGTGCATTTCTCTGGGAACTCACGATCGGTCCACCACGTCGTCATCGCCGCTGGCGCCTGGTCCACTCGAATTGATGGACCGGTACTCGACCGTTTGCCGCTTGACACAGAGCGGGGGTACCACGTGATGTTTCCAGAAAACCTCTCGACCCTATCACGGCCGGTGGGACTCGCGGACGCCGGACTCTACCTTTGCCCTGTCGATGGCGGATTGCGAGCAGCAGGCACCGTTGAACTCGCAGGTCTTGATGCACAACCCAATCCAAAGCGTCTCGACTATATTGAGCAAGCTGCCCGCCGCGCCCTTCCGTCGCTGAAACAGCGTGGGGATACCTGGTTGGGCTTTCGGCCCACACTGCCCGATGCCCTGCCGGTTATCGGCCGCTCTTCAAAACATCCGTCAGTGGTTTACGCCTTTGGCCATCAGCATGTCGGGCTGACACTCGGAGCCGTCACCGGCAAACTGGTCCAGCAGATTATCGACCGTGAGCAACCCATCGTCGATCCAACGCCCTATCGTGCACAACGGTTTCTTCAATAACGATCACCAGGCAACCAGATCCGTTACAGCACGCAGATACATCTTCGTTGCGCGCACACACTGCTCAATCTCAACAAACTCGTCAATGGAATGCGCCTGAGACAACGAGCCCGGCCCGCAGACCACGGCGGGCGTCTTCAGATGTGGGCCATCTGTCGCTCCGGGAAAGGACCGCGCAGATTCGGGGCGACCTGTCAGTTCTACCGATGCATTGAGCAGTGACTGGACCACGGGCGAGTCCACGGGCAGGTCATTAGCCGGGATATCCCAGGACGGCTCACTGAATTCATAGCGAAAACCAGGATCCTCCTGCTTTAACGGATCCAGTCGGGCCGCAATATCCCGGCGCACTTGTTCAGTTTCATCACTTGGCAGGACTCGGCGGTCGATTTCCAACTCACAGTAATCAGGCACCGCGCTGGCAAAATCACCGCCACGGATAACGCCCGGACTGTAAGTGCCATGCCCACAAAGCGGATGCGGCTCTCGAGATGCCAGTTCCTCGTTGTAATCGGAAAGCGCATTGACGACTCGCGCCATACGCTCAATGGCATTTTCCCCCTGCTCCGGAATGCTGGAGTGCACGGCCTTGCCAAACGTCCGGATAAACAAGCCAAACTGTCCTTTGTGAGCGGGACACACCGACAGATCTGAAGGCTCTCCAATGATGCATTGATCAGCAAACGGACCATTGCGTCCGATCTCGCGGGAACCGATCATCTGCCACTCCTCGTCCGCTACACCGCAGAGAATGAGCGACCCGGACAGGGTGACATCTGCATCCCGAAGCAAGCGCGCCACCTCAAGATAGCACGCCAGGGCCGCTTTCATATCGCATGACCCCCGGCCGTAGATCCGCCCGTTTTTCTCATGTGGTGTATAGGGATCGTCGTAGCCCTCGGTGGGCACGGTATCCAGATGTCCACACAGCATCAATGACGGACGATCCTGATTGCCGGCGTGCGTGCCGAAAACGTTCGGACGACCGGGCGCTGCCTCTCGGGAGGCGACCGTCAAACCCAATTCATGCATCTGTTCAAGATAATATTCGCCGATCTCCTGCTCCCGGTGACCGGGGCGAGCATCACTCTCCATCGGGTTTTCACTCGGGATGGCAATCATCTCCTTGAGCCAATGGGTGATGGAACTGACCGACACCTGGTCAGAGAGTTCACGGTAAAGATCTGTTGTTTTGGGGTTCATCGAACGCGGTACCATTTCTTGGATTTTTCCATCATGTTCGGGAGATGCACTCTATTGGATACTTTTCGGCCGGCGCAACATAGCACGAAACCGTTCCGCCAATGCTACACTCGCCGTCCCTTTAGACTCGATCTGGAAAGTCCATGGCCTACTTGGCGGAATACGGCCTGTTTTTTGCAAAAGCCCTTACGCTTTTTCTGTTAATTGTCGGCATTCTGCTGAGTGCCGTCGGCGTCGCCATGCGTAATCGCCATACACCGTCTGAACAAATTGACGTAAAGCGGATCAATGATCGCTTCCGGGATATGGCTGACGCGATCGAGATGGCAACCCTGCCTCCGGCGCTCGTAAAAAAACGACAAAAAGCGCAAAAGAAAGAACGAAAAGCCCAGGCCAAGTCTGAGAAGAATGCGCCAGAGGAGCCCAAGAAGCGGGTTTTCGTACTGAACTTCAATGGTGACATCCGTGCGAGCGAAGTCGCCCTGCTGCGCGAGGAAGTGACAGCCATTCTGCTCGGGGTACGTGAAGGCGATGAAGTGCTGGTCAGGCTGGAGAGTGCCGGCGGCATGGTCCACGCCTATGGTCTTGCTGCTTCCCAGATCATGCGTCTTCGTGATGCTGGGGTCGATGTCACGGTCTCGGTCGACAAAGTCGCCGCCAGTGGCGGCTATTTGATGGCTTGCGTAGCAAACCGCATACTGGCGGCCCCTTTCGCCGTGATTGGTTCCATTGGCGTGGTCGCGGAGATACCCAACTTTAACCGCCTGCTGAAAAAGCACGATATTGATTATGAGCAGATCTCCGCCGGGGAATACAAACGGACAATCAGCATGTTGGGGGAAACCACTGACCGGGCACGGGCCAAGGTAAAAGAAGAGGTAGAGCAGACTCATACGCTCTTTAAGGATTTCGTTAAAGCCCGTCGACCCATCGTTGATCTTGACGCCGTCGCGACAGGCGAACATTGGCTCGGAAGTCAGGCGTATCAACTCAAACTGGTGGATGACATCCGTACGAGCGATGACTATCTCATGAGCCTTCGCGACACCGCTGATATCTTTGAGGTCGAATACACCATCAAGAAGAAAGTGCTCGACCGTCTATCAGGCCTCATTGGCCAGCTAGGCCGGGGGCGAGTGCTATCCAATAGTGATGCTCCCATCACCCGGCTGTCGTGAGATGCTCCAGTGATCTATCAACTGGGAGACCAGGTTCCGCAGGTGGAAAAGGACGTTTACGTCGCCCCCAGCGCTGATGTGATCGGATCCGTCAGCCTAGGTTCCCGTTCCAGCGTCTGGTTTGGTGCAGTCCTTCGGGGAGATAACGACCAGATCTCAATCGGCGCCAGAAGCAACATTCAGGACAATACCGTGATCCATGTGGATGCGGGCGTACCGGTGACAATCGGCGACGACGTCTCTATCGGTCACAGCGTAGTGATCCATGGATGCACGATCCGCAACAAGGCACTGATCGGCAACGGCGCTGTGGTTCTGGATTTTGCAGAGATTGGCGAAAGCAGTCTCGTAGGCGCCAATGCCCTGGTGACAGAACGCAAACGCTTCCCAGCAAGATCGCTGATCCTTGGCTCGCCCGCAAAAGTAATCCGCGAACTCACCGACGAAGAAGTCGAGCAGCTCAGCCGCAACGTCGAGAGTTATCTCAAGAAAGCACAGCGCTATCGGACGGGCCTGCACGCATTGCCCTCGTAGCGTCCGTCGTCAGATCTTCCAAGGCAAAGTTGTCGCGCCAGACATGGACATGTTGCAGTGCAGCATGTCATACTGATTACCGAGATGCTGCAGCTTGAATCCCCTATCGATGCCGAGCGTTGGTGCTCTGACCAGCGACACCGCGGCGAAACGCTTGGCTTTGTGCCTACCATGGGTGCACTGCACAAAGGTCATCTTTCGCTGGTAACCCGGGCTCGAGCAGAGAACAGCGTTTGCTGTGTCAGTATCTTTATCAATCCGCTGCAGTTTGAGGATCGCAGGGACTACGAGACCTATCCCCGGGATACCGGGTCTGATCTCGTACTGCTTGAGGCCCAGGGATGTGACATGGTCTTTATGGGCAACCTCAAACAATTTTTCCCTGAGGTCTCTGACCTCAGCAAGATCGACATCCTTCCAGCAGGACCTCATGGCTTGGGACTTGAGGAAAAATTCCGACCGGGGCATCTCGACGGCGTCCGAACCATCGTGGAGCGACTCTTTCGGACTGTGGGAGTGTCGAGAGTGTATTTCGGTGAAAAAGACTTTCAACAGACTCTGGTGGTATCTGACCTTGCGCGAGAGATGGGTTATCCCAGCATTGTGGTGTGCCCCACGGTTCGGGAAGATTCAGGCCTGGCTCTGTCATCCCGCAATGTCCTGCTGAGCCAGGATGACAAAAGTCGGGCGGAGCAAATTTATCCAGCACTTCTTGCGGCGCGTGACGCCTGGCTATCAGGCGAGCGGACTGCGGGCGTCCTCTCTGCAGTCATGACAGACTGCCTCAACCATGACGGAATCGTAGTCGAATATGCGGAAGTCCGGGACCCGGCCAGATGGACTGCCGAGCCACCGCAAACCCCACTTTTGCGCGCGCAGGCACTCATTGCGGCACGTGTCGGGTCGGTGCGCCTGATTGATAACCTCAGACTAGATCAGTAGCGCGACCCAACCGCACCAAGCCGTTGGTGTTCTCCCGAGCTTTCTAGTGCTCACCGCCCGCCTTGAAGTTGAACACAGCTCCCTCTTTGATTCCGGAGGGCCAACGCGACGTCAACGTCTTCATTCGGGTGTAAAACCGGACCCCCTCGGGACCATGCATATAGTGATCGCCAAAGAGCGATCGTTTCCAACCCCCAAAACTGTGGAAAGCCAGCGGCACCGGAATCGGAACATTGACACCCACCATGCCGATCCGGGCGCGATGCCCGAAATCGCGCGCGGTATCACCGTCGCGGGTAAATATCGCCGTCCCGTTTCCGTACTCGTGATCATTGACGAGTTCCAACGCTTCCTCATAGCTGGCGACGCGAACCACTGACAGCACGGGTCCGAAAATTTCATCCCGATAAATATCCATCGCAGAGGTAACCCGATCAAATACGGTTGCTCCCACAAAACATCCCTGCTCGTATCCCGAAATTGAGATATCACGGCCATCGACCACGAGATCGGCGCCTTCTTCCACACCCCGATCGATATAGCTCTTGATCCGGTCACGCGCGTCCGGGGTGATGACCGGACCCATCTCAGCACCGTCCTGGTCATAGGCGCCTACTTTGAGTGTCTCAATCCGGGGGACGAGTTGCTCCATCATTCGATCAGCCGTCTCATCGCCGACAACGACGACAACCGAAATCGCCATGCAGCGTTCTCCCGCAGAACCGTAAGCGGCACCCATCACCGCGTCGACCACCTGCCCCATATCGGCATCAGGCATCACGATCATGTGATTCTTCGCGCCGCACAGGGCCTGAACCCTTTTGCCATGTGCGCAACCCGTCCGATAAATATGTTCACCCACCGTAGTGGAGCCCACGAAACTCACCGCCTGAACGGTCGGATCGGTCAGTAGGGTATCCACGGCTTCTTTATCCCCGTTGATGACATTGAGCACCCCATCCGGCAGGCCTGCCTCGGTCATCAGCCGCGCCATGTATCCGGCACAGGAAGGATCGCGCTCAGAAGGCTTGAGTACAAAAGTATTGCCGCATGCGATCGCAACCGGAAACATCCACATGGGCACCATCGCCGGAAAGTTGAACGGCGTAATGCCGGCGACCACGCCCAGAGGCTGGCGCATGCTCCAGGAATCGACGCCGTTGGACACGCCTTCGCTGAACTCGCCCTTCAGCAGCTGCGGAATGCCGCAGGCAAATTCGACCACTTCCAGGCCGCGCGTGATCGAGCCCTTCGCATCCTCTACAGTCTTGCCGTGTTCGGAGGAGAGAAGCCGGGCCAACTCATCCATGTTCTGAATCAAAAGCTCGCGATACCGGTACAGCACCTGCACCCGACGGGCGGGCGGTACTTCGGCCCAATCGATAAACGCTTCTGCTGCATTGGCAATCGCGTGGCGCACCTCGTCGGCGCCCGCCAATGCCACCTGCCGGGCCACTTCTCCTGTAGCGGGATTGTAAACATCACCATATCGCCCACTGGATCCTGAAACGACCCGGCCGCCAATGTAATGACCGACTTCTTCCTTGACTGCTGTATCCATGATGCTAATTCCTTGACTCCTTTACATAGCGGGTCATGCTAACTTCCTTCATACATACCCGTTCATTGTTCAAACACTATGCGAAAACACCGCTTTGAGCGTACGGATCTGTGCCGTGCCCTCTCCCTGAAACTGCGGGCGCTCTCGCTGGGACTCCTTCTGGTAGTGCCGATTGTCGGCTTTTCGCAGAAACTTCACAAGTTCGACAACCTGGTTGAAGTGGTCTATTTTTTCGAGGTGACCATTTATTGTGGCCTTGCGACAGACACCGTAATAAAGGGATACCACCGTCTCGAAAACGACTTCCGCCAGACTCATAATCTCACTTCGGAAGAGATGGATAAGCAGCGCGGTAAAGGATGGAACCTGGCTCATGCCGAATGGCAAAACCGGGGGCTAGGCGGATTCCGAGCGTGGTGTGCCGGCGAGGGCCACGAGGCTGCCAAGGCACTTTCTTCTTTCGCGCCGCCAGCGTAGTCCTGCTTGTTGATTACATTAAATAAGGGCAGAATCTTTCCCGATGCCCTTAGCCGCCCGCCAACCGTGAACACCAAGACCGGTCGACACTTTTTGACCTTATCGAGACTGCCATGAACAAACCCATCAGCGAAAACCAGAAAAAAGACATCGCCCACGCACTGCACCCCTATACCAACCTTGCCGCTCATGAGGAACAAGGACCGCTTGTCATCTCGCGCGGCGAGGGCGTCTATGTCTGGGATGATCGGGACAATCGTTATCTGGAAGGGCTGGGTGGGCTTTGGTGTGTCTCGCTGGGTTTTTCAGAACCTCGGCTGGCCAAGGCGGCGGCTGATCAGTTTGCAGCGTTACCCTACTCCCATACTTTCGCCCATCGCTCGACAGAGCCCGTGATCGCGCTCTCGGAAAAGCTGATGGAAGTAGCCCCAAAGCCGATGACCAAGGCTTTTTTTCTGAGCTCAGGCTCAGAAGCCATCGACGCGATGATCCGCTTTACCTGGTATTACAACAACGGACGCGGCTTGCCCAAAAAGAAAAAAATCATCTCCCGAAAGCGCGGCTACCACGGCGTCACCGTGGCCGGAGGTAGCCTGACCGCGATTCCCCTGATGCAAAACGATTTTGATCTGCCGCTTGAGCGGATGATTCATACCGACACGGCCGGGTATTACCGGTACAGCGAGGCCGGAGAAACCGAAGAGGCATTTGCCACGCGGCTTGCCGACAATCTGGAGCAACTGATTCTCAGGGAAGATCCCGACACCGTCGCCGCGTTCGTGGCGGAGCCCGTTATGGGTGCTGGAGGGGTAATGGTTCCCCCAGAGACCTATTTCGAAAAAATCCAGGCCGTACTGGAAAAATACGATGTATTGATGGTGGCGGACGAGGTCATCTGCGGTTTCGGGCGCACCGGCAACATGTGGGGCTCCGAGACTTACGGTATCAAGCCCGATATGGTGACCTGTGCAAAGCAGTTGTCTTCAGGCTATCTGCCGATCTCGGCGCTCATGATCTCGGACAAGATCTATGACGTTTTGAAGTTACAAAGCAAAAAGCACGGCGCACTCGGCATGGGGTACACCTATGGCGGGCACCCGGTCTCTTGTGCCGTAGCGTTGGAGACGCTCAAGATTTACGAAGAGCGCAATATCCTCGACCATGTCCGTAGCGTCGCGCCCCATTTTCAGGCACGCCTTGCCGAATTTGGGACGAGCCCGATAGTCGGTGAGGCGCGCGGAGTCGGACTGATCGGTGCATTGGAAATCGTGATGGATAAATCAACCCGTCATCAGTACCCGCCCGAAGTCAAAGCCGGAGCCCAGATCGCTGCCGCCGCATTGGCGAAGGGTCTGATTGTCCGCGCCCTGCCCGGTGACGTGATCGGCATTTGCCCGCCGCTCATCATCACAAAAGAACAGATTGACGAACTGTTCGACGCACTGGCGAGCGCCATCGACGATACCGCCAATATACTGAAACAGGCGGCCTAAACTGCGCTCCCTCGTGAAGCCCATCCCGCTCGGACTCTACCGGGTCGGCTTGACAGCGCTATGTGCCCTACTTTTGTTGGGCAACATTTCGGCGGACCAGGCCGATCCCTCTATTAACGTATGGCTAAGCGCTGAGTTTGAGAACGGCTGGCCGGTAGAAAGCAACTCAAATCGGTTCGGCTGTAACGACAAGATTTATGCCGTTATTGATCTCCTTGGGCTTGAGGGCGGAGCCCATCGCCTGCAAGCCGACTGGACCGACCCCGGCGGCAAAATCCGGGAGCACATTGATTACCCTTTTAACGGCGCTGGCGGTACCCGCATTACGATATGGCTAAAGCTGCACCCGCCCAAAGGGTCAGCGTTATTCAGTTTCTTTAATCCTGCTATGGGGATGGATGCCTTCATCGGCCTTTGGGAACTGGCCATCCGCGTGGACAACGATACCCGTTTCAACACTCAGTTCGAAGTGCTCTGCTGACCGCCAACGACCAGGTTTGGAGCGGTCCATGCTGGAGTCGAAGGGGTCGACTTTTGATCAAACTGATATAGGTATCCTGCGAGACCCCCAACAGACGTATCCATCTTGAGGTTGCTGGTCAACAGCGGCACCATCAACCAGAGTGACGGCTTCTCAGGAGCCACAGACCCCTCGTCCGCATAAATCCAGCCACTCACGGCATAAGCCGCGATAAAAACCACCACTACAACCGAGCGGTTCCAGATTTGTCGGGCAATCGCCATCAGCGCCCTCCCAGTTAGGTGCCAGGGCCCTCACTCGTGATAACCCTGGCACCTAATGATCCAAATCAGTTTACAGGCTCAATTTCTCCCGGGCGCCAGGTTTGTTTGAACCACGGTTCCAATGGGCCGTACAAACGCAGGCAGATAAACCACCCCTTGCCGGGAACGGTCTGAATCCAGTTGGCCTCTTTGCCCTTGGGCACTTTGGGCCCAAACCAAATTGTGGTTGATCCATCGTCGTTCTTCACGAGATCGCGGTTGCGCTCGTTATTTTTCGAAGGATAGGGCTGATCAGTCTGGAGCATAGAACGGGTCTGCGGATCATAAACCACCAGAGACCAAAAATCCTTTGCCGGCACATCCCCGGGGATAGTGATTTGATAGTCTTTCGCACCATCGAGGTAACGGCCCCTAGAATCCAGGGCAGCCAATGCATACTGGGATCCTGCACCGATCATTTGCAGCACCATCGCCGGTGTATTCACCGTAGCGATATAGAAGAACACAGTGCGTGCGTCCCTATTGCGACCACCCTTGCCGTCGTTTAAAAGCCATTGATAACTACCGCCGTCAAAAGCGGTAAACCATGCGCTTTCCTCACCGTAGATATAGATAGTCTCAGACCGTGGGCGGAAAGCGAGGGCACGTGCGGTGGCGTTAGCAATAGCGACACCGTCCTTCAGGATCGCACGCATCCGAGCGTCGGGGGCAAACTCCTTGCCCTTTTCAATCCCGATACTCGCAAGATTTCCCCGCAACTCATCATCAAGAAACTCCAACGGCTCCCGCTGAATCACCTCTGCGATTTCTTCAAAGAAAGTCTCATCGTTCGCGTGGACCGTGTTCATGACAATCCCCGTGCCGTTGACCACTTCGAGTTGGGGGGGATTGTCTTTTCGAGATAACGGATAAATTTTTAAGCCATTGGTCCACATGTCCACCGCAGCGTCGGTCTTACCATCCACAAGAAAGCCCCTTAAGGGCAACCAGTTAACGTAGGTGGGGCTCTCGACCGAGAAATACCCCTCTGGCACCTCTCCCTCGTAGCCGGGAGGTAGGATCAGATACTTACCCCCTTTGCCTCGGTCAGGTCCAGGCGCACCCATATCGATCACGAAACGAAAGTACGCATCGTTTACCGTTCCCGGCCCTGCTCCCGGAGGAATCTCAACCACGGTGGCTCCGTCACGCTGCAGGTCCAGCATACCGATGGCGTAGATCGTGTCAGTGTTGCCCGTCAGGAAGAGGGAATTCGAATCCATGAGATCGTTGTAGAGTAAGATCTTGTGCGAGGCATCCACGCCGACTGATTCCATTCCTCGGCGCAATCCTTCAATCGACGCGAGCGGCACCATATCCAGAAAGATCTGGGTCGCACGAACCCGATCGAGGTTGTCGTACACCTTGGTGACTGTTTCCTCATCGGGCAAGCCGTCAAAAAAATTCAGCGTGCCGATCGAGGTCTCGACGGAATCGGGGGTCAGAATCGATTCCGGGATCAGTGTATTGAACCCCGGCGTTGCGCTCTGGGATAACGCTGTGCCGGAAACCAGGACGCCGGCCAGGGCAAGAGCCATTCTTATAGCCATACTTGAGTCTCCAATAAAAACTATTTTTAAATCTAACTATGCCAATCAACAAACCGTATTTCGGCAAGTGAGCGATTCACACGGATTTGCTATTTTCTTTGATATTATAGTTAGCCAACTGCAACGCATCTGAACTGGACAACAGAATATAAACAGCATGCTCGTACGAAAAATCATCACTGCGGTTAATGGCTTTATTTTCAGCACAGCAACATTCCCGGCATTGGCCTTTTCACTTGCTGTATCGGTTGGCGAGGCGCCTGCGAAGATACCGGTCAACTCAACCGTAACTGTTCATAAGTCACTCTCGGTAATAGCCGGCAAATCCCACGTGTATCTCCAGCATGGAAAGATGCTGAGCCGGATAGAGCATACCTATGACCCTTATTGTTATTTCTCAATGAAGCGCCCGCGCGCAGAAATGAAATCACCCACTAGTATCTTGCCTGCGACCTTCACGGTAAAAAAACAATTTCGCCGCAAAGAACAATCGGCCCAACGCGGGATACGCGTCGCGTCATCTATATCCATAGGGGTCGGCGTAGGATCAAATTGGTGGCTCGCGCGAGCCGAATGGGGACCCCAAAATCTGAACCATTACCTTCGTTTCGCGCCATCGGATCAACCTCAGGTAACGGCACTCGTCTGCGGGGTTTATGCTGACGCTCAGGAACGGACAACCCCCTCATTTGAGGAGATGGCCGAGGCCCTGGGCACATTCGCGACAATCCAAAAAGCCGACTAATTAGACCCGTTTTTTATTTTGGGAACATGAACTGCAGTTGCAGGCGCAGCTGCCAGTCGGCTCCCTTGGTCGGCGCTTCAACGTTGTGATAAAGGCTGATCTGCCCGTTCACGGGAGCGTTTCCAAGCTTAAATATTTTGCCGTAACCAAGGCCTAACGGCACGGTCCATTGTTCTCCGCTTTCCGCCTCCCAGTTCGCGGTGATTAACGGCGAACTGGTGAAATACCGCCCCCCTGACAAGTTGTAATTAATGAATGGCTGTAGCGTCATCATATTGATGTCTTTCAGGCCAGAGCCAGACACAGACCAGATATTGTTGATAAGGCCGCCGTAGACCCACGGTCCGTTAAAAGTCAGAGCTACAGCAGTTGGGCCAAGGCTCCACTTGTCTGCGGTTAGTTTATCGGCACCGGTCGGCAAAAGCGCTACGGCACCTACGCCCCAGACCCACTTGCCACTTTCTTTAGGCGAAAACCATCCACTAAATGAAATATCGCCCAGACCATTCTCACGGGAATCCGCTGTTGGCTTGGAGATCACCGGAATGATAGTGCGGGTAATCAGGTTCCAGTTGTCGTTCCACTCAATAGGCCAGACCGGCTGAATGTTCAGGGTATTCTGTATCTTCTCTTCCGATCCGACTTTCACATTGGTATCGGTGTTGTTCTGAAACGGCAGACTGATCATCGACGCCAATGGGTTTTGAGCCGCTTTGGCAAGATCTGCTGTGCTGGACTCCTCGGCCTTGCCCACGGACGCCAACGCCAGAAACATCGCTAGTCCCAAAGCAACTCTGCAAAGCCGGCTTCGCTCTCCTCTCATGCAACTCCTCCTTGTCCGTCCATCACTATTCAACCGCGATTCACCGCCTGGGCACAAACACCCTCACCAGAACCCTGGGGTCCAAGCCCGGCACACCGACGAATTGACTAATTCCGACCAGCGGTGCGACGCGACGTTCGCCGCGCCACCCGCCGATTGCTATCTGCTTTTGCTTTCTGAAAAGCCAGCGATACCCAACCTTCCCCGTTTAGAGATTACGACCAATCTGCATAATTCCCCCGCAACGGTAAATATCTGACTAATTCACGTTTGGAAATAACCTTTGCCCGAACAAGTAGTGTTTTAAGATAATCTCGTAGCCCCCCCTTGGGCAAGACTGATCTTAATGGCTACCTAGTGAAAAATTAACACACTAATCTCGAGGTTTTTACGTGTAACCTTATCGTGTGCGAGCATCAGAAAGCGTAATCGTTTAGCGCGCACCTAATCTGGGATGAGCCTAAATAGTAAAGAAATATCTATAGAATAAGGCGTACTTCCGGATACTCCCATGAAAACAGTCGCCTCTCGCAAACTAGCCTCACTTACGGTGAGCCTTGTACTGGTATTTGTTTTTGGGGCCATCTTGGTCCCAACGCCCGTATTGGCCCAGACCGACGAGACACTGGATCCCTCAGAAGTGCTCGATCAGAACTTGAGCGCCAGGGAACGAGAAGCGCTGCTGGCCAGACTCAGTGACGAGCAGGTTCGGGATATTGTCTGGGATCTTATTGGTGACGCCCAGTCAGAATCCACGCCGCAAGATCCGGTGGTCATGGAACTAACTGCCATTACCAATCGCTTTCGCGACGGAATGGCAGAGCGATTGCGGCAGGTTCCTGTCATCGCCCGTGTCCCGAGTATCATCGCCACCGCCATTAAACCCCCAGGCGCTGGCGCCGGAACCCCATGGCTGGTAGTTCTTTATATAGCGGGAATTCTGCTGATCGGATGGATCGCACAATTTCTTTTCAAGAAGATCAGCCGGCGGATCCCTGAAACACTGTCTGCGGCCAGTAACAAGAGCTTCCCGGTGAGGCTAGGCCGGCGTCTCGCCTTGCTGATTTACGATGTGTTTCCACCTGTTGTTTTTACCGTGGCTGCCTACATAATATTCCTGCTCGCCTACCGGGGTCACGAACCGAACCGACTCCTGATGATGGGTTTGCTCGCAGGCATCCTCACTGCCTGGCTACTCAGTCAACTCGTCAATTTCGTCTTTTCTCCAAACCGGCCAGACTGCAGGCTGACGGCCCTTAACGATAAAAATTCAAAACTTCTGAGTTCGCGAGTCTCCTGGATCTTCATCGGTGGGTCCGCGCTTTACTTTTTTCAGGCGTATCTCGGCGCTGTGGCTTCTCCGTTTGAGAAAAAAATTCTGGTTGGGTCAATCAACCTGGTCGGCGGCCTTACGCTCATGGGCCTTATCATTGTTGTCGTATGGATGGTTCGCCAACCTGTGAGGGCACTCCTGCTGTCCGGTAACCCGCCCGGCCTGGTCCGCAAGACTTTTGCCGGAGTCTGGCCTCTGGTCGGAACCGCGTTGGTGATACTGCTGACCCTTATCGGGATGTTTGCCGCCGTGGGACTGGGGCAACCTGGGGTTCTCCTATCGGTACTCAAGACCCTACTGCTAATGCTTGTGGCACCACTGCTCTTGGGTGCGGTTGGACCCTTTGTACGTGAATGGGGTGCTCCCGACCTGGCTGAGGACCCTGCGGTGCCTCAGCGCCAAGTCGCGCGTGACGGGCTCGTCCAGATCATCCGGCTTATTGTCGTGGGCGCGAGCGTTCTTTTCTTGGGGCGTATCTGGAATGTTGATCTCGTTGCATTGACAACATCCCAACTGGGAGAACAAATAACGCAATCCTCAGGCCAGATACTCGTCACTGTGGTAATCGCATACCTTATCTGGACCATCACCAAACGCTGGATCGCGTCCCAGGATAACGACCCGACGGACAGCGACGAACAAGGCAACGGCGCCCACGTGGGGAGTGATCCCGGGGGTCAGGGTCTCTCTCGAATAGCAACCGTGCTGCCTCTGCTTCGAGGCTTCCTTCTGGTTACTATCGTTACTGTTTCAGCAATGGTCGTGCTCGCCAGTCTCGGCGTCAACATTGGGCCGCTCATCGCCGCAGCAAGCGTCCTGGGTCTTGCTATCGGCTTCGGGGCGCAAAGCCTTGTGGCCGACATTATTTCAGGAATATTCTTCTTGGTGGACGACGCTTTCAGGAAAGGTGAATATATTGACGTCGGCGGCAACACCGGCACAGTCGAGCAGATCTCGGTCCGATCAATGCAGTTGCGACACCACAATGGGCCAATCCATACCATTCCGTATAGCCAGATCAATACGCTGACCAACTTCAGCCGTGACTGGGTCATCATGAAGTTTGAATTGCGCATCCCATTTGAAGAAGACGTGGAAAAGGTGCGCAAGTTGATTAAGAAAGTCGGCCAAAAACTGCTGGAAGACCCGGAACACGGACCGCAGTTCCTCGAGCCCCTAAAATCCCAGGGCGTCAACCGCATGGATGACTCCGCGTTTGTTGTGCGTTGCAAATTCTCTGCAAAACCGGGCAATCAATGGGCGCTTCGGCGTGTGGCCTATGCTGAAATCCAATCCGCTTTCGCAAAGGCAGGAATCAGATTCGCTCCCAAACGTGTCGTGGTCGAGGCTGTTACCCCAGCCCTGGCAGTAGCCGGGGGGGCTGCCCAGGAAACGGTAGCCGGGGCGCCGTCGGCACCCGGAGATGACAGAGGATGATTCATCTGAAAAACACGAAACACACTCTCGTTGCAGCAGCGATGCTTTGTGTCAACTCCGTAGCCCTCGCTCAGAACTCCTTGTTTCTTCGCGATTCACCATTGGCGTCTGTCACAGGGGCAGAACTCGATGCTTTGCTCAATCAAATCAACGCCACACTGGATACTGTCGACATCAATACATCCGTCACCTGGGAGACGGAAGACAAGCGCCTGACCAGTGTGTGGACGGTAACCGAGGATTACCAAAAGCAGAATCTTCCGTGTAGGAAGATGACGCTTGAAACAGTCAAGGGTGGCGAGACATCACGGGTGACCTATGGTTTTTGCAAGATTGATGGAAACTGGCTGTTTGATCTCGAATAGACACTGCGCTATATCCCGATTTACCGACACATACTGACCATGTCTGATCAACTCAACACGTCTTTGCGGCTGCTGACCTGCTGCCTGGCTTTTTGTCTTTTTTCGCCGGCTATCGCCGATACAAAAGCAGATGGTGACAACGACCGCGTCGATGAACTGCACGACGAGTGGTCAGAGTGGGTGCTAAATACAGCTAATCAGGTCGATAGGTTTTTCTCAAACACGCAGGCGAGTGAGGCCGATCAGCAGACCCGGCTTAGAGCGTTTATCCGGGTACGATATGACGGTAACGAGGGCACCAAACTCAGCCCTGGTGTTCGAGCCCGAGTTTCCTTACCAAACACCGAAAACCGTCTCAAGCTCATACTGGGTGATGATGAGGACGAAGGCCGTATTAACGACCTTGATGACAACCAGCAGAATATCAGCCTTCAAGTACGAGGCAGGCGCGAAACCGCGTTAAAACAAATCCGCTTCGATATTGGGATACGGCGTCGGGACAGCAGATATCAGCCCTACGTACGCGCCCGGCACAGCAAAGCCTTCACGACGGAGGGCCCCTGGCTGCCGCGTTTGACTAACTCTTTTTATTATTTCACCAAAAGCAAATTTGAATATCGGGGCCAGGCCGACTTTGACCGGGTGATCGGCCACAATTTATTCTTTCGCCCAACCACAGTAGTGCGCTGGTACGAAAATAACTCCGATGAATGCAATGACGGCTGGTGTCTCGATCAGTATTTCAGCCTGTATGAAAAACTGCGGCGCTCGAAATCAGAGGCTCTCGCCTACGATCTGGAGATTTATCTTCGCGACAAACCGGAGTTTGATGTATTCGATGCTGTCTTGAAAGCACGCTACCGCAGGATGACCAAGAAAAAATGGCTGTTCTGGGAGGTTGAGCCGGGCGTGCATTTTCCCTCGAAGTATGATCACGATGCGACTTTCCGGTTCACGGTGCGGCTTGAGGGTATTTTCGGCTACAACACGACTGTCGACATCAATGAAAACTTTATGCCAGTCAAAGCACCGTGGGATGAAAACACTCAGTCCGCTGACTGAGGGCGTGACGGCTAGTTGGCGTTTTGCGCGTTGAAGTACATCTTGTAGGCGACGAAATATTTGTTGATATTCCTCACATAATCTACCGTCTCGCGACCTATTTTCTCGGCCGCGAGCACTTCAACATTGCCAAACCATCTGTTAGGGTCAAAGCCGCGCTCTTTCGCCTTTTTTCGAAGACGGCGAATCCGGTTGGGCCCCGCGTTATAGGACGCCCAGGCAAAGTCCATCTTTGCAGTAGGATGGATCTGTGGATCGCTGAAGTAATGCTCGCGCAAAAACGCCATATATTTGGTACCAGCGTGAATATTGTTCTCGACCGTGCTGATATCAGGAATTCCAACGTTCTTGTCCGTGGCGGTGCTCGGCAACAACTGCATCACACCGATTGCTCCGGCGCTGCTTACTACAGATTGATCGAGCCGTGACTCCTGATAGGCCTGCGCGACGAGTTCAAGCCAGTCGATGTCATAGGTCTGCCCGTACCTTTCAAAAAGACCCCGCATATGGCGTAGGCGTTTTCGATCCTCTTCCGAGATGGGGTTGGTGATCCACCGGTTTTTTTCATAATACCGAGTAAAAAGAATATTCCCCAAAAGTGAACCCTTGCGGTTTTTATCGAGAAACTGATTGAGACTCGCTAGCAGTCGCGGATTGTCTTGGCGCACCGCCCAGGCGATCTTCCCACCCTGGTGGATCACCAGCGCGGGATAGATGCGGATGTTACTGAGCATTTTGCTCCAAATGGTGGCGATGTGCCTATCCGCGACAGCAAACTGAATCACCCCGGCATCCAGCATCTCCAAAATGTCTTCCGTGCTGAGTTGCTCTTTTGCCTCCGATATCTCTACCCGTACACGCCCTTCACTCAAGAGACGTTCGTTAAGAGACTTAAGGTGCGTGATGTAGCTGGAGCCCTGTCTGGCAACCACAGTCCGTCCGGACAAGTCGTTTAGCGATGTCAGAGCCTGACCATCCTGACGGCCAACAATGACTTCGTCCACAGCGTTAAGGTAGGGCTTGGTAAAATCGACTTGCGCCAAACGCTCGGGCGTAACCGTGAGCCCTGCCGCGGCAACATCACCGTGCCCCGAAGCCAGTCTGTCCAGCAGCTGATCAAACGGCGCGGGCACGAAAATCAACTTGATCCGGTCCTCAAGAGATGAAACCGACGCGTTAAGGAGTTTTTCATACTCCATCATCAGGTCATACTCAAAACCCCGGGGCGATCCCTGATCAAAAAAGAAGTTCGTTCGCCCATAGGACACGAGGACCCGAAGGAAGCGCCGCTCACGTATCTTGTCTAGATCACCCAGGAAGGGTTGCCTGACTCGCACGAGCAATTGATCTGCCTCAGCCTGATCAGAAGGTCCGGTTCCTTGCCCGTACAAATCATCGCTTGATCCAGCTAACGCGATTTCAAGTCGCAACCTCAGGTCTAGCTGGACCAGGTCCGTATCCTTGTCATGACCCGGATCGGAAGATGCTATCAGGGACTCGTCCGGCAGTACGTCGTCCGCACGATCCGGGTCGTCCGAGCAGGCACCGAGGATAACAAGCACGACCGCCAGAAGAACAACAGCGGATAACCTCATAAGAGACTTAACCTGGGGAGAATGGGCTGCAGTAGGTTGGGAGGCGAAGGACATCAGAATGTCCAATGACGGCACGCTAAATTAATCGAAAGAGTGGGCCGCCTTACACAAGTTTGCCAGCTTGTGCCGAGCCAGATCCCGACCCAGAAGACCCAAGCCGCAATCGGGGGCGGCGATCAGACGCTCCGCGTCGATATGCATCAACGCCGCCTGCAGCCGATCACGAATGGCCTCGACCGGTTCCACTTCGCTTTTGGCAATCGCCACAACACCGAGAATCACGGTGGTGCGTTCAAACCGCTCCAGCAGGCTTAGGTCGTTTTGACGATGGGCGTCTTCCAGCGATACCGCATCAATAGACGCGTCCTCAATCGCGCCGGCAAGATCGAAGTAGCTTTGCCGGTCGGCTTTAGGATAGTCCGCACTGTCGATCCGGTCAGGATACCCGCAACACATGTGAACGGTTTTGACGACACCTTTTGGGCATTTATAGAAGGCTCGCTCCAGGTGCTCAAAGCCGAAGTCAAGCGCCGCTTGGGGTTTTCTCGCAAACAAAGGCTCATCGATCTGGATGTATCGACATCCGGCCTCTGCAAGATCGAGAACTTCCCTGTTTAGGGCATCGGCAAGATCCGCGCCGCGCCGCTTCGGATCATCATAGTACGCATCTGCCGTGGTGTCACCAATTGTCATGGGTCCCGGCATAGTGACCTTGACCGGGCGCTGGGTCAGATTCTGGGCTCTTTGCCAGTCATGCCTGAGAAACAGATCTAGCGCACGAACCGGCGCTCTAATCGTCGGCAGCCGAGCCGCATAGGCGCCGTTGCGCAAACTTTTTTCAGTCAGGTTGGAAAAGTCGATGCCCTCAAGATGCCGGCAGTGGTAGTGGATGTAATTCTCCCTGGGTACTTCGCCGTCGGTCGGAATATCAATTCCCGCCTGCTCCTGGTCATCCAGCACCTCGGCAACACCCCGCGAGAGAACTGCATCGGCCTCCTTGCCAAGCGCATCCATGGCCTCGGCCCACCATTTCGTAGGGTCTGAGGTATCCGTCCCCTCTGGCGTATTAAACCAATCGGGTAGTGCGACAAATTCGGGCTTCGGGTAAGCGCCAATGCAGGTCGTTTGAATCATGCGGGTCTGCTATCTCTTGTGCTCGACAATCTTCCTGGCTGGCTTACTTGAATCTTGTCTCATTCATTCTCGACAGCCGAGTCCACTTGCTTGCCAAGATTGCCAGGGTCGAAAATGCTCTGGTATTGGCGCCCTTCCTGGTTTGCCTCAACCGCAGCCTCTGCGCCAGTCTCCGTCTCGGTTGCTGAATCCACCTGCTGGCCAAGGTTGGTGGGTGCAAAGATATTCTGGTATTGGCGCCCTTCCTGGTTTGCCTCAACCGCAGCCTCTGCGCTTTCGCCGCTCGCTTCCCTTTTGGCTTTTGCCTCGGCAAGTTTTTGCTGCTTGAGTGCTTCAAAGCGCACCCGATTTTCCTCAGCGACTCTGACCTTGCACTCATCTACATCATAACCCTGAGCAAACCAAAGGCCAGCGAGCAGACTGACAGCGATGAGTCCGGTCAGCGCACCGACGGGGATGCGCATTGGACGTGAAGTTGACGCTGCGCTGACACCCGCCAAGCCCTCCGCAGCCAGAGCGCTGGCTGCCTTCTCTTCTTTGCGCTTGAGGTACTCATGCACCACTGCGCCAATCAGCGTGAGCCCGATAATGATGACGGCGAGAGCGCTTATCGAGGGGTTGATCCCGTAACGCACCTTGCTGGCCAGTACAGTAGTCAGCGTACTCTCAGACACAATCGTGAATACGGTCGTGTTGTAGTTTTCAAATGAGGCCAAAAATGCCAGGACAGCCGCTGAGGCAATAGCCGGCTTCAGGAACGGCAACAGAATCTTTCGAAAGACCTGGGTATGCGTTGCCCCCAAGTCCAATGCCGCCTCTTCAAGGCCGGGATCAAAACGCTGTAGCCGGGCCAGGAAGACCAGCATGGCGTACGCCGCGATAAAGGTCGACTGGCCGATGATGGTCATGAAGTAGCCATCGTAGAAAAAGCCGTCCTCCGCGCCGAGCACCACACGGTCGATCCTTTCCCAGAATACCAACGTCGAGATACCCAGCACCACGCCGGGAACCAGGATGGGTGAAATGGTGACCGTATACATCACCGAACGCGCACGTTTTTGGAGTTGCGTCAGCAAAAGCGATGCCGCGAGGCCTATGGGCACAGCGAACAACACCACCCCGATACCCACAAACAGACTGCTGCGCAGGCCGCCCATGAGATGCTTATCCTTGACCAAAACATCGAACCACTCGCCTGTGATGCAGTTCCAGGGCGAAATCGACGGAAACTCGGAACTGTTGAACGCCGTAAAAGACATCACGACCAAGGGACCGAAAAGATAGGCGAAAAACAGCAGAATGTAGAACCCGACTGCTATCCGCATGACACCTGCGGAGGTCATCGGCCGATCTCTCCAATCTTGACTTTAAAGATCTTCATCACGGCCAATACCAGAAGCACGCAGGTCAGCATCAGCACAATCGCGTAAGCCGATCCTCTAGGCCAATTGCTGCCGGTGTTAAACCACTGATAGATGATCTGAGTGAACCAGAGACTGCTTGGCCCTCCCAGAATCTGGGGTGCGGCTAATGCGCCGGCTGACAGCATGAAAACCATGGTGCAGCCGGAGGTAATACCCGGCTTGGCAAAAGGAATCACCACTCGGCGGTGAATTCTGAACCAGGAGGCTCCCATATCCCGTGCGGCCTCAATTTGATTCTTGTCGAGACTCTCCACCACGTTGTAGATCGGAAAGATCATAAGCAGGATGTAGGCGTAGCCGAGCCCTGCATACAGCGCTACATCCTCTCGGACAAAGTCGATGGGCTGGGACAGGAGACCGAGCCCCATGAGAATGGCGTTGATGGTGCCCTCTTCGCCAAACAGAATTCTGAACGCGAATGCCCGCAGCAGTTCATTCACCCAGAACGGGATAATCAGAGAGAGCACCAGTAATCTTGCCTTGCCGCCTCGAGCTACCTGGGCCAGGTAGTAGGCGATGGGATAACAAAGCGCGAGGTCAAAGATCGTAACAAAAACGGCAGCGATGATCGTACGGAAGAAAACCGTGACATCAACAACATTGAACGGATCTGGATTGTTAGGACTGCCGTACGCGAGAAAATGGTAGTTGACAAAAGTGTAGACATCTTCGGGCCCGCCCATCTTGGACGGGTCAATCTGCTGCCAGTTATGCCGGAAAGAGAAATCCAGCATGAACAACTGGGGCAGGACAATCATGATGATCACCCAGAGGGCGACCGCTCCCAGCATGTAGACCGAGAGCGCGACGCCGTTTCTGGCCAAGAACCACCGGAGCCAGCCCAACATCGCTAAGCCCTCAAAACTCAGTCAGCCGCGAGTTCGCCGCGGGCGAGCACCATTGCGCTTTGCGCCGAGAAGCCGATATGGATACGCGAACCGACCTCGTGGGCTCCGCTGCTGCCATCATTCATCACCGACATCCGGACTTGCTCTCCCGAGTCGGTGCGCAGCACGAGATGCCAGAAATGACCTTCAAACTCCTGCTGCGTAAGCTCCGCGGTCAGGCTGTTTTCTTGAGCCGGATCATCGGCGAAGCGGATCGACTCTGGACGAACGAAGACAATTGCTTCATCACCAGAGGTCACAGGCGCTGCGCCCGAGAGTCGGGCACCAAAACGGCCCGCTCGAGTTTCTATCGCAACGGTCTCACCTGAAACCTCAGCAACCCGCCCAGAGAAGAAATTGTTTTCCCCGACAAAAGAGGCGACAAAGGCTGTTTGCGGATGATCGTAGACGGTCGTGCCGTCTCCGATCTGGTCAATCACCCCCTGGCGCATCACTGCGATCCGGTCGGACATGGTCAATGCCTCACCCTGATCATGGGTGATATAGATGAAGGTGATTCCTGCCCGCTGCTGAATCGCGCGGAGTTCGGTGCGCATGTGCTGACGGAGTTTGAGATCCAGTGCGGACAATGGTTCGTCAAGCAGCAAGACTTCCGGCTCAGCGCACAAGGCCCGCGCTACCGCGACTCTTTGCTTTTGCCCACCTGACAACTCATGAACCATCTTGTCTCCCTGATCTGGCAGTGCCACCAGTTCGAGGAGCTCGTCGGCCTTTTTGCGGCGAGCGGCTTTGTCTACTCCCTTGACTTCAAGCGCAAAAGAGATGTTCTCCCAGACGCGCATCAGGGGAAACAATGCGAGATTCTGGAAGATCAGCGCTGTGGGTCGGTGGTTGGGGCCGATACCGGCCATATCCTTGCCGCCGATCAGGACACGACCCTGACTGGGAGCCTGGAAACCGGAGATCGCCCGCAGCAGAGTCGTCTTGCCGCAGCCGGAGGGCCCGAGAAAACTGAAAAATTCGCCACCCTCGATGGTCAGACTCGCCTCCCGGACCGCGACAAAATCGCCGAATTGCACCCATACGTTATCGAGTTGGACGTCTGCGCTCATCGATGGACCGTATATCATATAAAGGCCATGGCGCTGATCAAATCAGCACCATGGCGTAATGAAAGAACGAGTGCCCCCGGCCTAAAGGCCAGGGGCGAAAGTGCCTATTTAGGCATTCACGAACTTGTTGCGGTACTCCGTCCGGACGTCGGCATACCACTGCGGCTCTTTGGGCCACGGCCACAGGTTAGCCAGGGAATCCCCTGGATAGATCTGGTTGAACCACTTGCCGTAATCAGCACTGGCGTGCTTATCCGCGCCGAGCACAGCAGAGTTGTAGCCATGCTGACCCCACCCATCTACGCCACCGCCGTCGATTGACCGTCCGGCCGCGACCGGATCAAAGCAGTAATCGAGGAATGCATAGGTCTCGTCAATGTTTTCGGCCGCTGAAGAGATAGTGAGGCCGTCCACCCACGCCAGTGATCCTTCGATCGGCGCACGATAAATGACGGGCTTGCCCTCTTTCATCTGCACGGTGGGCGGGCCGTCCCAGGTCTGGCCAACCACCACGCCGCCACTCATGAAGCCGTTCTTCTGACTGTCGGCATCGTTCCAGAACAGTTTGATCTGGCTTTTATGCTTGATGCAGAAGTCTGTCACGACCTGCCAGGTCTTACGCATGGTCGCTTCGTCACCGTAAGCGGCTCGCATCGCGCCCGGATCCAAGGCTCCTGTCGTTTCGAGATACAGACCTGCTCCCAACATGCCAGAATGCGGGCGCATCATGGTCTTGCCCTCAACATCCGACTGCCAGACGTCTCCGTAGCTGGGCATTTCGCCGTCACGCGGCGGCGTCCACTTGTCTGAGCGCCAGGCGATGCCTTCCGTACCCCAGATCTGCGGCAGCCAATGGGAACCCTGGCCGCCAAAACTCCACTCGTTGTCGCCTACCGCGAGCATCGCCGGGTTGAGGTTTTTCACGTTGGGAATACGGCCGTAATCAATCGGCTGGAGCAGGCCCAGCGGTTCCCACTGGAGCGAACGCATGTTCGTCGGGCTGCAAACGTCAAAGCCTTTACCCTTGGTGGCTTTCATCTTGTTGATGATTTCTTCGTTCGAACCGATACCGGTGAAGTTAACGGTGATTCCGGTTTTCTCTTTGAACGATTGAAGAAATCCCGGCGGACAGTAGTCCGACCAGAGCAGGACATTGACTTCGCCAGACGAGGCCAGCACTTTGGGGCTGACGATCCACGGGCCCACTGCGGCTGCTGTAGAGACTACAGCGGATTTTTTTACAAATGATCTTCTACTGTGATTTAGTTTTTGATCTGACACTTTATCCTCCTGAGTGGTTTGATCTTTAACAACTTCCGATTTCCTAGGGTCTGCCCCCGGGTCGGATACTTTCGGAAACCATGACCGATTGGTCAACCCATCATGGAATACCAAACCCTAATATAAAGATATTTCAAATTTGTTGCATTGTTCCATCGGCCCTGCCGACCACCCAAAAACCTCCCGGATCAACGCAATTCGGCCCAAACCACACGCCAAGACCCTCCGTACGGGATTTGCTGGGCTGCCTATTCCAGTCAGTATTCGGCGAGGGTTTCGCGGATCACTTCGCAGATCCGGTCGATATGGTGTCGCTCGCTTACCAGAGGGGGGGCGACCAGAGCCGCGTCGCCGGTCATCTTGATGTGCAGGCCGTTTTTAAAAAGGCGCTTTTGGAAATCGATCCCACGAACACCGGGATTTCCCATCGGCTCCAGATCAATGCCGGCAAAAAGCCCGTAACCCCGAATATCCGTAATGAGCGGAAGGTCGCTGAGCGCAAACACCTGCTCAAGAAAATACTCCGAAAGATCTGCCGCTCGGCCGATCAGGTTTTCTTTTTCGAAGATATCCATCGTCGCAATACCAGCTGCACACGCGCCGGGGTGAGCTGAATAGGTATACCCGTGGAAGAACTCAATCGCGCCCTCGGCGGAACTGTCCATGATTGCGTCATACACCTTATCGCTGACCGCTACCGCCCCCATCGGCTGCGCTGCATTCGTCAATGCCTTGGCCATTGTCATGATGTCAGGCGTGACACCAAAGGCCTGTGATGCAAACGGCGTTCCCATCCGGCCGAAACCACAGATCACTTCGTCAAAGATCAGAAGAATGCCGTGGTCGTCACAAATCTGGCGCAATCTCTCCAGATAGCCCTTGGGCGGAACGAGACAGCCCGTGGATCCTGCAACGGGCTCAACGATACAGGCCGCTATGGTATCCGGACCGTAGTTCATTGCGATGCGCAGCAGATCTTCGGCCAAATCAAGCCCCTCATTCGGCTGTCCCTTGACGAAGCGGTTTTCCGGAAGCCAGGTATGGCGCATGTGTACCACTCCCGGGATCCCCGGACCAAAAGCCTGGCGGTTTTTGATCATGCCGCTCAAAGAGACTCCTGCCATATTCACGCCGTGATATGCCCTTTCGCGCGAGACAAAACGCTGTCGCTGCCCCTCGCCTCGGGCGTAGTGGTACGCGTAAACAATTTTCATTGCCGTATCGACTGCTTCGGAACCCGAATTACCAAAAAAGATATGGTCAAGACCGTCTGGGGTCAGTTTCGCCACCCGGCGGGCGAGCTCAAAAGACAAGGGTTGGGCAAGCTGAAAAGGAGGCACATAGGCAGAGGCCTTTAATTGGTCATGCACCGCCTGGGCAATTTCAGGCCTGCTATGTCCCGCCGCGCAACAGAACAGTCCAGAGGACCCGTCCAGAATCCGCTCCTCAGCATCGTTGTACATGTAAACCCCTTCACTGCGAACAACAATCCGTGGGTTGGCCTTGAAGTCCCGGTTTGAGGTGAAGGGCATCCAATAGTTCTCTAGGAATTCCGGATCGTATTTCATGATTTGTCCCTAATAAAGACTGCGCCAAAATGGTGGTTTTGCCAGGCGAAGAATTATATGATACCCGCCTCCCCAGCCGCTCATCGAGTCACCAAGCGAAACCGCACTCAAGCGACCTGAAGACATGCCGTTTTGCCGACCACGATGGAAGGGGCAGTCAGAGACGGCGGACCCAAAACGGGCAAATGGTGATGACATCATCAAGCCCTTATTTTTCGACCTAGAACGTATCCCGGCCTGACGGGCCGATGAAGTGAAATAACAGGAGTGAAGTTGATGAAAATGACCACCGAAGAAGCGTTTGTCAAAGTCCTGCAGATGCACGGCATTGAGCACGCCTTTGGAATTATCGGCTCCGCCATGATGCCGATTTCAGATTTGTTCCCGGCTGCGGGCATTAAATTCTGGGACTGCGCGCATGAGTGCAACGCGGGCATGAGTGCCGATGGTTACACCCGCGCCTCCGGGAAAATGAGTATGGCCATTGCACAGAACGGTCCGGGTATCACTAACTTTGTCACTCCGGTCATGACGGCCTACTGGAACCATACTCCACTGCTGCTCGTCACGCCCCAGGCGGCCAACAAAACCATCGGCCAAGGCGGCTTTCAGGAAGTCAAGCAGATGGCGATCTTTCAGGACCTGGTCTGTTATCAGGAAGAGGTGCGTGACCCAACACGCATTGCAGAGGTGCTGAACCGCGTGATTGAAAAGGCACATCGAGGCTCGGGGCCAGCCCAGATCAATGTGCCGCGCGATTTCTGGACCCAGGTCATTGATATCGAACTACCGCAGGTCATCGGCATTGAGCGGTCTCCGGGTGGCGCGGATTCCATTGCTCGAGCGGCAAAGCTGCTGTCGGAGGCAACGTTTCCCGTCATCCTGAACGGCGCCGGTGTTGTTCTGAGTGGCGCCATCGAGGCATCGGCGGTGCTTGCCGAGAAACTGAGCGCGCCGGTCTGCTGTAACTATCAGCACAACGATGCCTTCCCCGGCTCACACGCACTCTCGGTCGGGCCGCTTGGCTACAACGGCTCAAAAGCTGCGATGAAACTCATTTCGAAGGCAGACGTAGTGTTGGCGCTCGGTACCCGGCTGAATCCTTTCTCGACCCTGCCGGGCTACGGTATTGATTACTGGCCGCAGGATGCCCGCCTGATTCAGGTGGATATCAATGCCGACCGGATCGGCCTCACCAAGCGGGTTGAGGTTGCGATTCAGGGAGACGCCAGGCAGGTTGCACAGCAACTGGTTGAGCAGTTGTCGCCCGACGCCGGAAACGGCGGTCGCGAAGACAGACTTGCCGAGATTGCCCGCAGCAAAACTGCCTGGTCCGAAGAACTTGCCACCATGGATCATGAAGACGACGATCCTGG
>TARA_B100000686_G_scaffold30282_1_pt1 | contig 34206 bp, 25 predicted proteins | sample TARA_B100000686 | Tara Oceans TARA_B100000686 (sample SAMEA2622733) | marine metagenome | biome: marine biome (ENVO:00000447); feature: marine epipelagic mixed layer (ENVO:xxxxxxxxx); material: "saline water (ENVO:00002010), including plankton (ENVO:xxxxxxxx)" | depth 150 m | reverse complement strand
ATCATGTGACTCGTGCTCACATCGTTATTAGACATATTTGGAGCAACGCCCACACATATGCGCGATATACGGCGCGCCTAAGATTAGGGTATCTCGTCGAACTGGTAACCCGTCTCCCACTTCTTCTCTCCAAGGGCTACTTCGAGTTCGTATGGAGTAATCAGTGGCTTGGCATATCTCACAGAGTCATCAATAGCAATTCTCGGGCAGGCCGTATTCACATATGCATCCACGGGATAGAAGTCAATCAGGTCGGGACTGACATGGTCGAGGGCGAGAAGATATCCCTTGCGACCATGCTTCTCTAACAGTCGCTTCATACGTATGGCTAGATTACGGCGCATCTGCCCAGGCTTCTCGCCAATCAAGATGCCGAAAGAATTTGCTTCATCGACTGAATTGATCAGGCCGAAGCGCTGCCGTAGAATCCGCTCTACCCGCTCCAGCGACATCTCGGTTGCTCCTCCTGTATATGGGTCGAGCATCGCCAGAGGCTTGCCAGTGTGCAATACGAGTCCAATAGGGTGGAAGTCGCCCGAACCTAGGAACAGGTAGTGTCCGATTGATGGGTCATCGCCCGAGTAATTGCACCCGAGTACCTGACCGGGAAAGGTCAGTCTGTTCCCTCCAACGGGAATCTCAACTTCAAAACCGGCATTTTCCAATCTAACCTTGAACTCCTCGAGCAGGTGTAGGTGCTGAATCGAACCAACTAGTCCGAGTTTAACCCCAGTCAGAGGGGCTACCCTACCAACGGCATCTAGGAACCTATCCTTAGCGGACTCTTCATCCATCTCGACTTCATCGCCAACCGACTCAAGTCGAGACTGCGCGATGGCACGGTGACTCTCAAGGATTGATAGGACAGGGGCCAATTCAGGGTCGCCATCGTATGTCACCGGAATGAAGTGAGTTGGCATTCCCGAGTCTATGTTCATCTGGCTGTGCCCCATATGTGCGACCAACTCCACACCCATCATTCGCATCTTATCGTGGACCAGATCACATGCACCATAACATGGGTCGGCGGCTAGAATCACCCTTGCCCCCGAATCATCTTCGATTGAGTCCATCATCTCAAGTGCCTGCATTTTCAGTCCTTCGGGGACTTGCAGAGCTACCAATCGGTTGTCGTTGGCCTTGATCCTCTCCACCAGTTCGTCCAACTCGAAATCATGCCGCTCCAAGTCCATGCAATCACTCGAGAATCTCGACCTTACCATCGATTATATCGATGCGCGCCAGAGTCCTAATCGGCCACCCCGGACGCTCTTTGGATAGCCTCTCACGCCCCTCACCTTTCTCGATGGCGATGACGATGTCTTGCAAGATTACTCCCATCTCCTCAAGAGTGGCAAGTATAGGTTCGAGAGTTCCGCCTGTTGAGATTACATCATCTACAATCAGAATTCTCTCTCCCGCTGAAATGTCATTGATGAATGTCGTGGACTGAGAATAACCTGTCGATACATCGACTCGAACTTCGCCTTCCATTCCGTACTCACGCTTTCGAATTACCACAGTCGGCTTACCGGTGGCATCTCCAACAGCGGCCAGTAATGGCAAACCCATCGCTTCAACACTGACAATAAGATCAATCTTTGACCAGTCGACCATCTCTACGATTAGGTCACGAGTAGCACGCAATACATCGGCATCCATCCGCGGGATTCCGTCTGAGATGGGGTGGATGAAGTATGGGTATTCGCCTTTCCAAATGATTGGCGAGCCACGCAATGAATCCTGCAACACTGACAACGGTTCGGAGGGCGACATAGCCCTGCAACCTCACACTAGGCCCTTCAAATGCTCGGCGCCCTTTACTATCTTGATAGTGCAGGGAGTCGGGAATTTGCATCTAGCCTTCCTGAGAGCATCCCTAGCAGTGAGGTAATGCTCCGGAGAGGTGTAGATTGAGACCACAGTTTGGCCCCTTTGAACTCGTGCAGCTGTACCAACATTCTTGCCGAAAGATTGCCTCATTCCCAGCGAGACACGATCAGCACCAGCTCCAGTAGCCTGCTTGTTCTCACGCAGTATCTGGTGCGGATAGGTATGCATTCTCAGAGCATACCCCTGATCTCCAGCCAGCTTCCTGATGGTTGCATTGGCGACCTGCCTAGCCGACTCAAGAGCCGAATCGCGAATCTGACATGCGTTATCTGCCGTAAGCTTGACCACAACTTCAAACTGGCCTGCCTCAGCACCCTTTCTGTTACCCATGAAGTAGCGCAGAATACGGTTGTTTGGAACTCCGCCAGTATACTCTCTGCGTGTATACGCCTGACCCTTGATCTGGCGATACATCTTGGCTGGCTTGCGTGCCATACGGATACCTACTTCGCGGCCCACCGACCCTCTCTATTTAACCATGAGGCAAGTCAGAATGAACCACTCAATCAGCACTCAACCTCTCACTCTCGCGCTGAACCTCTTTGACTCCAAAGACAATCAGACAGAATCCTACTAGCATTGAGACTCCGATGCTTTCATCCAGTAATAGCCACCCACTGAGTACTCCGAATACGGGAACTAGGAAAACGTACGACGCAGCAGCAGTAGCTCCGATTCTGTCTATACCTCTGGCGAACCATGCATAGGTGAAAACCGTTGAGATCAAACCCAGATAGGCCACCGATAACCATTCAGCAGCATTGGGCTGGGGGATCCCAGAATTCCAGACTTCAACCAGCATCCATGGAGTGAGAAGGGCCCAACCGACTATGGAGTACCATACGACGATTTCTAGAGATGTCCCAATTGTCCCATCCAGCAACGCCATCTTGGTCAGGTTACTGGTCGCAGCCCAAGTTAGAGCTGCGAAGGCAATCATCACAGCACCAATCAAGCGATGATTGAATGGTATCTCTGTGTTTGGACTCCACCCTACTACAGTTGCCACACCAATCAAGCCGACAAGTAGGCCGAGGACCATTCTCAAACTCAGTCTCTGCCCAAGTAATGGGACGGCGAGCAGTACGGTGAATACGGGATTCATAGGGATAATCAGAGAAGCATCTCCTGCTGCTGTCCACTTCATCCCATTCATGAATAGAAGTTGGTAACCCATGGTACCCAGCATAGCCATCCAGAATGTGTACTTCCACGCCTTACTTCCTTGAGGAAGGATTCGAGGACCATCCCTGTTTCTGTAGATCCAGCACCAAGCCACGAATGCGACTACTGCGAAAACGTACCTAAGCCATGCCGAACTTGCAGGACCCATGCTTGCTCTGTTAGCTTCATCGAGACCATAACTCAAGAATCTGCCAACTGCCCAAGTTGAACCCCAGACTGCAGCGACTAGTAATAGCAGTAAATGAGTACTGAGGTTATCCTTGTATGACAATTAATCACCTAAATTTAGCAGTCTTGAGATGAAACCCGGATCACTAACGCCCGAGATTTCAGGTTCGCAGACATCTCCACCAAACTTGCTTGCAAGTGCCATAGCAGTCATGGCAAGACGATGATCATGGTGGGTCTCGACCGAATCAACAGGTCTCCTAGGGGTTTGATCTCCTGGGATCTCTAATCCTTCTTCTGTGGCTTTAGCATCCATCTCGAAACATCTCAGAAGGTAGAGGGTAGAATCGATACGGTCTGATTCTTTTCCCCTAGAATGGGCTGCTCCGACAATCCTCCCTCCTTTTCCTATCGCCATGAGTACTGATGCCGGGCAAATCAAGTCGCTCTCATCTGTTAAGTCGAGAACCTCCGATTGTTCAACTAGGCCAACAATCGCCGGACTGGCCTCGGCCATATCCAATTCTAATCTGACTCCGTGAATCTCTGAGATTAGCATAGCAATTGGCAGTAGGCTGTTTTCAGTTGGTACGGTAATCACTTCAGGGACTCGTACTTCCCACGGCTTAATCTCAATAGAATCCGGTGAGAATTCATTCCGAGAGCCACAAACCTTGGCAATATCGAATGACATCTCGTAGTATCCTCTACTGACACTGTTTCCTAATATCTCCAGATTTATTGGGAATGAGAATCCGGGCGAGGCCAATAGAATCGCCGAAAGGGGCTGGCTAGAAGTACTCAAGTCAAGTCTCGCCGAACCCTTATGCAAGGGCCCGGAGACAGTGAGCGGAAGGCTGTCTCCTGCTACCGAACACCCTAGTTCCCTAAGCACACCGGATAATGCCGACATATCCCTCTCCCGTAACGACTCGTCCCCATCGATTCTAACTTCGTGACTCATTCCTGCGGCGATGGCCATCAGGAATCGCGCTGTAGTACCTGAGTTGCCACAATCAAGAGTCTGCGGCGGATCCTTGAATCCATTCTCGCCTATTCCAGAGACAATCCACTCTCCATCATTTCGCACTATATCTGCACCAAGCAATTCTAGACTATCTGCCATTGAGGATACATCTCGCCCCGGCTCGCCTGAGAAACGTATTGCTGCTGAACCAGAAGACTGAGCGGTCAGCACTAGCCAGCGAATCATATGACTCTTGGAGGGCGGCAGTGTCCACTTTAGTGGCCCTGCTATGTCCATCGGTTCCAGACTGAGCACGCCCTCGGCAGAGGTCCCGATGTGTTAATACTGCCATCTATCTGGACCTAATCCAGTCACCATAATCGGCCTCAGTGTCCCATTCTACAGACTTCTGGTCAATCAGACTTGACTCTAGAGTTCGGCCCAGATCCTCATCTATGCGAATCAGATTGTTCCGCTCCAATAGTTTCGGACTGAGGCCAGGTAGGATGATCGATACGGCCCTAGGAACTCTCCCTGGGTATATTTCGTTCACATGTCCAACTATGTTCGTCGTACAGGTATTCGTGATACTGTTGTACCACTCAGGCGTATTGTAAAGGCAGTTGGTTCGGTGCAGGAACGACTCAAGAAGTCGCTGATGATTCCCCTTTCCTAGAACCACTCCCTCAAACAGATGTGTCTTTGACTTCCTCCTGCATCTTGCCCTGACTCCAATCGAATCGCTCTCTGTTGACCACACATAGAGTAACTCGTACTGGCGCAGCATTCCTCGTATCGGATGGTAAGTCTCGCCCTTTTCTCTCCTGACCTCTATCGAGCATGCCAACCTACGACCATCCTCGAATTCGAAGCTGATTAGAGTATGTGCAATCGGTTTTCTCTTGGGGTCAAAGTACTCTAGAATGAGCCATATCTTCCTTACCTCACTAGGCTTAAATTTCCATTCAGTCCAGCGTTCGTCATAGTCCCAAGTAGTTCTCCAATTGAAGTCACGTACATTCCTCAGAACTACCTCATCGCCATCGTATTCGGCATATGCTATTCTGTCATTTTCGGCAACCCAATCACGCTCATTAGAAGGCTTCTTACTGAAGTGCCAGATTAGTACTCCCACTAGGGCAAGGCCGACGGGAATCAGAGCAGAGCCCCAGTCCATACTATCGCTGAGCGGAATTGGCGCATGAAGGCTATCATTGTCTTGTGGCGCGGCAGGGGAGATTCGAACTCCCGAGGTGAGACACCACTGGATTAGCAATCCAGCGCAATGGCCAGGCTATGCGACTGCCGCAGCAGCCAAGCGACTGGCACCGTTCGCTTAAGGCGAGCGGTTTCACTCTTCTTCGAAGCCTGCCTCATCAGCATCTGAGGAGTCTACCAGTTCTGCAGGTAGCCTAGCTACGAAGATTATTTCATCATTGTAACCGGTTCTATCCGGGTTTCGCAATTCCATGATCCGGGTCCCCTTGGTTACCTTACCAAGAGTCTCCTTGGTCTGACCCGAGACCATTCTAATCATCATCCCAGTCTTGGTCAGAATGAACAACTGGTCTTCCAAATCAGGAATTTGTCTGACGCCGACTATGTAATCTTCATCTCGCAGAGACATAGTTCGCACGCCTTTAGTACCTCGGTTTGTGCGCCTGTATCCATCTCTTTGCGAGACTCCCTCTCCTCCTTCGTCAAGCATTTGGGTTCCATTCTCATCGAGCAATGGGATCATCTCTCCTGAACCCAGTCGGCTTCTCTTGGCCATTCCAAACTTGGAGATGGTCAGCACACTGGTATCGAAGTCATCCGTGACAATCATGCCGATCACACTATCGCCTTTCTGCAATTTCATGCCCGAGACACCTTGACTCACTCTGCCCTGTACTCTAACTACGTGAGTAGTCACGACATCGCCGGAGTTGGGGTCTGTGCGTGACTTCTCCTCAGCAGGCATGAATCTGCAGGCATTCCCTCTAGAAGAGACGAGGACGACATGGTCTGCATCGGTTGCCGGCCTTACCGTAACAAGTGAATCATCCTCGCCCTCCGCGAATCGAAGAGCATACTTTCCGTTACGATTGATCTTGGCGTACTCGGATAGACGACTTTTCTTGATTCGTCCGTTTGTTGTGGCGAAAATTAAGTAATTCTCTTCTGGTTTCTCGATTAGGTCCCTGCTCATTGGAAGTATTGAGATAACATTCTCTTCGTCTCTGATTCCGCTGAGCAGATTACGAATATGCGTCCCCCTTCCCTGTCTGCTAGCAGAAGGAGTCTCCCAGGCACGTAATCCGTAGACTCGACCCTTATCGGTAAAGAACAGCAATCTGTCCTTCGAGAAGCAGGTCACAATCTTGGAAGGAGCATCTTCTTCCTTCGTAGAGACTCCTTTGAGCCCCTTGCCCCCTCTGTTTTGTACTCTGAAAGCCTCTACAGGTAGGTGCCGGATGTAATTGTCCTGGGTTAGTGAGATGACTATGGCCTCCTCCGCTACTAGGTCCTCTCGATCCATCGACAGCGGAGTAGGGTCGATGTGTGAACGACGCTCGTCTCCATGCCTATCGACTAACTTGTCAAGCTCTTCGAGGATGATTTCCAGCCTCCTCACTCGACTTTCAAGAATCGACTTGTATTCCTTTATCGAATCCTTGAGGTTAGAGAGTTCGTCAGTGACCTCCTTAACATTCAGTTTGGTAAGTTGGTATAAGCGCCTCTCAGCAATCGCCTTGGCTTGCCTTTCAGAGAAGTCGAAGCGCTTGATTTTTGGATACTTATCATCTCCTCTCAAGAATCTCTCGAAGTGATCTCTTGAGTCCGAGTTCCTACCGACCTCAATAATCTCACTCATGCGCTTCTGCGCCTTAATCAGACCCTCCAGAATATGAGCCCGGGATTCGGCCTTATCGAGGTCAAATTGTGTACGCCTCTCGACGATTGATTCTCTGTGACGTACGTGTGTGTGGAGTATTGTGCAAAGGTCGAGCTGAACAGGCTCACCCTTCAGTATACCCATCATGTTCGCAGAGTACGATTCCTGTAGTCTACTCGATTGGTAGAGTTGATTCAGAACTGCATGAGGATCCGCGTTCTGCTTAATCTCAATGACGACCCTGATTCCCTCCTTACTGGACTCGTCTCTTATATCTCGTATACCCTTGACTTGCTCCTTCTGCACAAGCTCGGCGATGCCCTGTAACATTCCAGCCTTCTTGACCTGATAGGGAATCGAGTGGACAATCAATCTCTTGCCAGATGAGTCGTCAACAACTTCTACATCAGAGCGGATGTGGAAGCGACCGTTCCCAGTACTGTACATATCCACAATTCCGTCGATTCCGTGAATCGTAGCACCGGTAGGGAAGTCTGGACCCTTGAGGAACTTCATGTACTCTAGGACGTCAATTTTCGGAGGATTGTCTAGGCCAATCTTACGGTTCTGCTCAATCACCCTCCCGACATGGAATCTAATTGCTGCAGCTACTTCATTGAGGTTGTGTGGAGGGATCTTCGTTGCCATCCCGACAGCGATTCCATCACTTCCATTGAGTAGCAGATTTGGTAATCTTGCAGGAAGAACTGTAGGCTCACTCTCTGTATCATCGAAGTTCGGCTCCATATCGATTGTATTCTTGTTGATATCCTCAAGCATATGTCTGGACAGTTTGTCAAGCCGACTCTCTGTGTATCTCATCGCAGCGGGAGGATCGCCATCTATCGAACCGAAGTTACCCTGACCGTCAATCAGAGGATATCTCAGAGAGAAGTCCTGTGCCATCCTCACCATCGTGTTGTAAAGGGCTTGATCTCCATGAGGGTGGAACTTACCCATAACCTCGCCCACGGAACGAGCGGATTTGCTGTAGCCTTTCTCATGCGAGTGGCCTGCTTGGTGCATACCCCAGAGGATTCTGCGGTGAACTGGCTTGAGCCCATCTCTTACATCGGGAAGGGCTCTGCCAATGATGACACTCATGGCATAATTGATGTAACTCTCTTTCATCTCCTCAGAGATGTCTCTACGCAGTAATTCTTCGACCATCTAATCACACATCCAGCGACGTTACATTAGTCGCATTCAATTCGATGAAATCCCTCCTTTCTGGGACATCTTCTCCCATCAGAATCGAGAACAGGGCATCAGCCTCCTCTGCATCCTTGATCTCAACTTTCATCATGGTACGAACTTCGGGGTCCATGGTAGTCTGCCACAACTGATCTGGATTCATTTCACCAAGGCCCTTGTACCGCTGAACATCAATCTTCGCTGATGGGGCCTCCTTTTGCATCTTCTTGACCAGAGAATCCCTATCTTTCTCGCTGTGGACCCACTCTGTCTGAGATCCTCTTGAGATTGAGAATAATGGAGGAGCTGCAATGAATACATTACCGTTCACTATCGCTCTGCGCATGAATCTCCATAGGAAGGTCAGAATCAGAGTCCTGATGTGAGCTCCGTCTATGTCAGCATCAGTCATGATGATGATTTTTCCATAACGTAACTTCTCTGGGTTGAAGGCACCCTCGTCCTCCTCCTCATTACCGACCCCTGCACCCAAAGCCCTAATCATCCTCTGAATCTGCTCGTTGGAGAAAACCTTGGTCAGATTCCTCTGTTGCCTCTCGACATTGAGGATTTTACCACGTAGAGGCAACACGGCTTGAGTACGTCTGTCTCGGGCCGTCTTGGCAGATCCGCCAGCACTCTCTCCTTCGACGATGTATAACTCACACTCTTCAGGGTCTCTCGACTGGCAGTCTGCCAATTGTCCTGGTAGACCGCCCCCCTCGAGTACGCCCTTACGTCGAGTCAAATCTCTGGCCTTGCGTGCTGCCTCTCTGGCTTTACTCGCTAGAACAGCTTTCTCAACAATGGACTTGGCCACAGATGGATTCTCTTCAAAGTATTCTCCCAGCTTATCGTTGACGATTTGTTCAACGATCCCGGAGACCTCGCTAGTGACTAGCTTGGACTTAGTCTGGGCGTTGAAGGAGGGGTCCGGATGCTTGATTGAGACAACCGCCGAGAGCCCTTCTCTAATGTCATCACCCGAGAGGTTGCTGACATTCTTGAGTAATTTTCTGGATTGGGCATAGGTATTCACAGTACGTGTTAACGAACTCTTGAGTCCAGAGAGATGCGTTCCACCATCGGCATTGTGGATGATGTTGGTGAAGCAATGGATGGACTCCGAATAAGCATCGGTCCACTGCAGGGCGACTTCGACGAAGACCTCTCCCTTGTCACCCATCTTTGAGCCGAGGACATGCAGGACCTCCTCGTGAATTGCCTCCTTCTTCTCGTTCATTGCTTGGACATATTCTCTGAGTCCACCGTCGTACTTGTGTTCGATTTCTACAAGGCTCTCACCGCGATTGTCTCGTAGCCAAATTAGTAGCCCGGCATTGAGGAATGCAGTCCTTCTTAGCCGGGTGTTAATCTGCTCGAAATCGAACTCTACAACATCACTGAAAATAGTCAGATCCGGTTTGAAATTGATTTCAGTCCCAGTCCTGTCAGATTTACCAGTCGCCTTGAGTGCTGCCTTCCTTTCTCCCCTAGAGTATTCCTGACTCCACTCCTTACCCTCTCTGTAAATGGTCATGGATAACTTCTCTGATACGGCATTTACAGCACTGACACCTACTCCGTGGAGCCCCCCAGCTACCTTGTAGGCCTCATTGTCGAACTTGCCTCCAGCGTGAAGTTTGGTCATGATGACCTCTGCAGCACTGACGCCCTCTTCGGCATGCATGTCTACTGGGATTCCCCTGCCGTGGTCGATTACCGTTACAGAACCATCCTTCTCCAGATTAACCTCGACCGTAGAGTTGTATCCAGCCAAGTGCTCGTCGACGGCATTATCGACGACCTCCCAGATACAGTGGTGCAGAGCAGAACCGTCGTGAGGGTCGCCTAGATACATACCAGGGCGCTTTCTGACGGCCTCTAGGCCCTCAAGCACCTGAATGCTCTCTGCATCGTAGTCTTCTGCCATTAAATCACAATTCCTGAGGGTTCCTTAGGGAACCCTCATCAACATTCCTTTCCGCACGTTGGAGGTTCTTCAATCCTCCTCCGAAATTTTGCAATATTACGCATTATTGTTGATTTTTCCATTGTTTACAATGGAAATATATTCCTCTCGACACGATTATACCAAATTGCAAGATGGGGCGCCTGATGTCTAGGCCGCTGGTATGCGTTACACTGAGCGGTTACACGGTTGACGACGTCCTCAAGGACGCCGCAGTTGCTACCGCCGCAGGGGCCGACTTGGTAGAGGTTAGATTGGACTTGCTTTGGGCAAGAGAAAAGGAAATCGACCCTACGGCCAATGGTGCAGAGGATGGCTCCAATGGCGACTCTAGGGGGCCCAAGTACATCCCTCCAGAGTTAGTTTCACAGCCCCTTGAATCGGTTGACTTGGAAACGACTCTAGACTCACTGAAACAAGGCATAGACCTCCCAGTGGTTCTGACCTGTAGGCCAGAGCGTCAGGGTGGCTATTATCCCGGTGAAGAGGCGCAGCGCATTGAGGTTCTGTCGAGTGCAATATCGAGTGGGGTGAGTTGGGTTGATTTGGAGTTAGACATCGTTGCGGAGTCACGTAAATCCCTAGTTGAGGCCGCCAAGGGTAAGACCAAGATTATCGCTTCTTCACACTCGGATGAGGGTCCTCCATCGGCATCAGAGATCTTCCAAGATGTGGAGGATTCTTCTGACATGGGGCATATCGTCAAACTCTGCTACAATACTTCAGGAAGGGGGGATGGATTGAGATTGTTTGAAGCATCATGGGATTTGAAGGAGACTGACTATGACTATGTCATAATGGGCTCAGGTTGGGGTGGAGATTGGACTCGAATCCACGCCCCTCTACTTGGGCAAGCAATGGTGTACGCGACCATGGAGAAAGGATTCCATCTATCCAGACAGGGCAGAATAAACGCCTCCGATTTACAGACCGCTTGGAAATTACTCGAGTACGACTAATCTTCCTCTCCGGACCTCTGGTCGCCCTCATTGTCGAGGTAGGCCATTTGTCTGGACTCTTCCTCATCCGAAAGTCCCATTTTCATGTATCTGCTATGGATAATCAGAGGTCCGATGATGCAAGCTATCGGCAAGGCTGAGATTAGTATGTAGGCGATGAAATTGGGCAACGTAGTCCTCTCCTCTACATCTACCAATACTTCGACGTTGATGGTACCTCCAGCGGCACCTCTGTCAGAGAATTTTTCATTGTCCCAACCATCGATTACTAGGTAATACTGAGTCTCAGTCGAGCTGAACCAGCCAACTGATGACCAAGCCGACCCCGTCGAGTCTATAGCAACCGAGAATACGTGATCAGAAACTCCCTCGTAGGCATGCACATCCCTATAGGGCAACCAAACCAGAGTATCCCGCCACTCTACTGGAATCTCCTCTACTAGGCTCTCAAGATCATCCCATTCTCTGTTTTCATAACTCATTGAGTACCTGTCCCAATTTATGTGGTCCATCAGGTAGACATCCCCTACTGCCCCCATCTCGGGCTCATCCGATGGATCGGGACTCATACTAATACAGAATGTATACTGGTATCCGGGGATGAGTTCCATCCTCACCGCGTTGGCGCTATCGTTGGAGATCGTCATGTCGACGCTGAAGTCATCTTTGAGAGGCTTTAGATCAGTCCAATCTCCGAAACCCCAATCCTCCCAGAAACTCCCGTCTTCTAGAGAGTGCTCTTCGAAGTATTGACTCATCCCTGGCGGATTGCTTGCAGGCACATCACAGGAACCTGCAGCAGTTACCGTAGGTGCAGCAATTACGGCCACAAGTACGGCCAGCATGGGCATGAGTATGGAGGCGTTCAGAGCGATTGCTATGCGCGCTTTTCGCCTATTGACCACCCTCAGCGCCTCCTCGTCCGAATCGGTCGGATATATCCGGACTCCTTGTTTCTTCGCTCTTCAACTGTCAAATACTTCGGTTGAGGGGGTGGTCGGTGCTGATCCATTCCCGGTAATCCTCCCTCGTCCTCAACCTCGGTGACGTCATAATTCTCGAGCATCTCTTCGGCATCAACTTCCTCCTCATCCTTCTCTCGCATAATCAGCCAACCAAGTAGTAGAACTGCTGCTACTAGGGCCAATAGCAGACCACTCTGTCTATTTGGAACCAGATCTCTCCATGTAAGGTCAGCAAGCGATTTGGGACTGTCATCCTCTTGAACTGAAAGCACTGTGATTACATACTCCTCTGTGGTACATACTCCAACACCATCGCAGACCTCCATCAGAATTCTAATCTCACCGGCCTGACTCCAAGTTTGGTTTCCCCAAATCCAGTCATTACGCGTGTCTCCATCCAAATTAGAATCCTGAAGGGCATTAAGATCCCACCTCACAGAAAGATCACCTGTGAGTGGTCTGTCTCGGTCATTGCTAGAATCGCCATCTCCGTCACTGTCATCAGAACTATCCAAGTCCATCCAAGCCTCGATTCCATCGATGAGGTCTCTATCAATTGCACTGGAATTGAGGAATACAGAATCTCCTAATGATACATAGTCGGCAGAGATTGGATCATCAGTTAGAATCACCGGGGCTCTAGATACATGAACAGTAAGTGTTGTGGTATTGGTTTCTCCTCCTTCAAATCCATCGACCACGGTCAGGGTGACTGTGTAGGTCCCAGGGATATTGAACGAATGCCAAACTACAGGGCCACTAACCGTTGACGTAGCATCTCCGAAGTCCCAGACCCAAGACACTATCCCATTCCATTCTGAAGATTGAGGATCTGTAGAAGTCCTTCCAACAAACTGTGGATCCGCATCATAACTGCCCGACCCATCGAACCTGATCGGATCTCCTGGAGAGACGAAGGCATTGCCTTCTGTAGTGTGTGGCACCATCCATACAATTCCCTCTTCCGAGTCTGGAATAGTCTCAAGCACGGTACCATTAATCCCGGGGCAGCTGAAATCCAGTTCCGGCACCGGTAGGGGATTTGCAATGTTGATTGAATATGACTTGGTGGCGGAAATTAGCCCTCTATCGTCTATTACAGTAAGGCTAACTGTAAACAGGCCCGGCTCTAGAAATGTATGACTGACAGATGATACATTGTATATCGGGTCATCTAGTCCAGAGATTTCCCATATGGTCTGTAGCAGGGCTGTATCTCCATCAGGATCGAAAGACTCGCTAACGAATGTGTATTGGGTGTAGACTGTTCCATCGGCAGGACGCGTGAATACAGCCACAGGGCGCTGATTGAAGACTTGAACTTGGAGAGTTGTGCTGGAAGAATTTCCATCATCATCGGTCACTTCTAGTGTGACATTCTTCAATCCAGGCTCCAACCAACCTACCACTGGATTTTGCAACATTGAATCAGTTGCTGAGAAGTCTGATGTCAGAGTCATTCCCGAACCATCCATGTTGACGCCGCCTTCAAAGTACCAGTTGTAATCGATAATCATCCCATCTGAGTCTTCGAATACGGTGGGCATTGTTAGTGGAGTTAGTGTACTTGTCTGGAGAGGTTCATCGAAGATTTGCTCAGGTAGACGGTTTAGCACCTTGATGTAGATTGAATACTCGACTTGATGCAGGCCATCATCAACAGTCAAAGTGAGAGTGTAGATTATCCCCTCAGCACTACCATCAACCCATGAGTGCCCTGCCTCGACCAAGCCCTTGCCGGCTTCGATATCGCCGTCACCCCAATCCCAAGTGAAAACCATCTCTTCTATCGGAACATTGTCTGTTGTTCCCCTTGCCGAGAATTGAACTCTCTGTTTTGTCATCAATATCAGTTCGTCACTGATTACTACTCCGTCGACAGAAATCTCAGGCACGGGGTCGGATGAATCGCTGACAGAAATGTTACGACTCTGCGACTCAGAGTAGTAACCTCCCTGATCCTGCACTACCAAGACGACCTCATATTCTCCAGAGTTGAGATAGGGGTGAATTGGGTTCTTTAGACTTGAAGAGTTGTTATCTCCAAGATCCCAAATATATCCTATTGGAGTATCATTGTGGCTGAATGTACCATTTAGCTGACCGAATCCCCACAAATCGTAGCCAGATCCAAACATCGCTACGGGAAGCCACGTCTGAGTAATCGAGGTAGAAACAGATCCGGAAGCAACCGGCTCCATGTTGGCTAAAGACAAGGGTAGGGTGAAAGCTTGGTCAACCAACTCTCCAGTTACATCACGAATTTCAACTCCAAAAGTCCAGTAGCCGGTTTCAGGAGGGGTGAACCAGACACTTCTTGGCGAGGGAATACTGTTTCCTGCAGTTACGTCGAATACCACAGTGTCAGTCAGAGTATTATTCACATAGGCTTCTACAGTAACTTCTAGGATTTCGAAGAATGCGTTTGATTGAACCTCTAGGTCCACTCTGACACTGTCGTCCAATCCATTCTCATCGCGGTCAAAGGGGGTAATCGTATCGATGTAGACCTCTGCCGGATCAGTAACCAATCCGGCGAACACAGTTGCGGATGCAGTAGGGTATGAGCCAGTAGTGATTCCACATGTCGCATAGTTGTAGTCACAATCAGTAATCGAAGATTCATACCAAGTCAACAACCAGACTTCGTCGGTCGAATTCCCAAAGCCATGCACTAATCCCGTAGCAGCCCCGGTTCCCGAGTCTATTCTCATATCAGACATGGTCCATGAGCCAGTATCGGAATCACGAGCCATTATTGCACCTTCAAAGCCAAACTGAGTCGGCTGAACCATTAGATTGAGGGGTGCACCTGAGCCCTGAGTGAATTTGTAAGCCCTCATTCCCCAGCCTTCAAAAGTCTGAGCAGAACTATTCCAATCATTCACCCACTGGTCATTGTATCCGCTCATCTGAGCCTTGCAGATATATGCAGCAATGCAGCCCGATGTCAAGTCTAGATTTGAGAACCCAAATGCTCCCTGCGGACTGTCAAGAGCAACGGCAGCACTGAAGTTAGCAAAGATCTCAGTCATAGTAGAACCAATTGGTGTCGAACCGGGCTCTGGGTTTTGAGCCAGATTCTCAATCGATGCCCCGCCGGTGGCAGTATCTGCAACCAACCTTTGAATCGCAGTACCTCCTCCAAGTTTGTCAGCCAGATACATCATGAACATGAATCCAGCGCCGTAATCTGCAATCCTGCCATTCCACCATCTGACACTCAGGCTACTATCCTCGGACCATGCGTTAGCGTGTCCAACTAGTGCACTGGTCACTCCAAAGCAAAGGTATGCAGCCATGTCAGCAGCCCCTTCATCAATCCAGAGATATTCGAAAGGATCTCTTGCATTGTGGAGCAAATGTTCGAATTCATGAGCCAATATGGTATTCCTCCAACTCATATCGTCAACATCAACGAAAACAGATTCTCTTACCGAAGAAATGCCGGGGGAGAAATATCCGCCGACCCCGCCAGCGCCATCGATTGCGATTAATACAATTTCAATCTGGCAATTATCATCTAAGTCAGGGGCCGTTCCAAAGTATGCAGTATTGGTCGGATAGATTGTCGACTCCCATGTTGATGCTATGTCATTGAGAGTTGTCGAAGGAATGACCTGGCCATTCTCAACTAGAATGGCAGAATTTGCCGATACCTTTTGGGCGGTGACCGCAACAGTTCCTGCTGCGGTAGAAACATTGCCGGTATCGCCCTGACTCCATGCATTGGCACATGCGCGCAGACTTGACTTGGTGCTGACATAGCCCTGAGAGAAAGGGAGGACTAGGTTTGGATATCCAGCCTCTCTCCATTCCATCTTCAGGTGACCAGTGGCCGAGAAAACCGGGTCTGAATTTTTTGTGAACATGTATTGCTTGCCCTCAATAGATGGTTCGAAGTCCGACAAATCGCCAATCATGACTTCAGAGGACAAGTCTTGCTTATTCGACTCAGCTAGAGCAAACGGAGAGATGCTGGCTAGAAGCATGAAACTGACCAGAGTCAACGAAATCCGCGCAGATACGCTTGTAAACCCAGATTTCATTCTCAACACTCCGTGTTGTTATCAAACTCATTGCGCTCAAAGACCTATTTTAACATCGATGGAGCATCGTTCGTACATGCGCCGGGGAAACTCTGCCACAAGGTGCCCCTGCGCCCTGCTCATATGCCTACTAATTCTAGGTTCAACAGCCTCAGTGGCGGCGCAAAATACAACAGCGGATTTAACTGTGATTTCTTCTCATAGTCACGATTCATCAGCATTCACTCAGGGGCTCGAAATGTATGATGGATTTCTTTACGAGAGCACTGGATTATATGGCAATTCGAGTCTACGCCAAGTAGACCCAGTAAGTGGCGAAGTTCTCCGAATGATAATGCTCGATGAGGAATATTTCGGAGAAGGAATCACCGTGGTAAATCAGAGCATATACATGCTGACTTGGAAGTCTGAAAAGGCTCTTGTATTCGATATCAATTCATTTGATCTGATTTCCAATTTCAGCTACTCCGGAGAGGGGTGGGGATTGTGCTTCGATGGAAACTATTTGGTGATGTCGAACGGCACTTCCGAATTGTCAATTAGGGACCCTGTCGACTTCTCAATAATTTCAACTTTAGCTGTAATGGATAGCGGCACTGAAGTCAATTTACTCAATGAGTTAGAATGCGTTGATGATACTGTGTATGCGAACATTTGGGGCAGTAATCTGATTGTTGTAATCGACATACACTCGGGCAATGTAATTCAGACTCTGGACGCTTCGATTCTCTCGCAAGGGGAGCCAGATGATCCCAACGCAGTCCTCAACGGGATAGCTCACCTTCCCAATAGTGATGTTTTTCTTCTTACTGGCAAGAATTGGAGTTCAATGCATTTGGTTTCGTTCACAACTGGAGAGCAGGAGGGCGAAACAGAATCGGACTCTATGTTAATGCATATTCTGAGTACTATCTGGCCAGTCTTCCTGATTGCCGCACTTGTAATCTTCCTCAGTTCAATGCGCCTCCTTGGTGCCATCATGCAGTTCCTCATCCTCTTCTTCACTAAGCGACAACCTGAACTGCCTCGGGATATTAGCAATATACCGCCACAGGAGGCCGAAGAGCAATGACTGAGCCAAATAGGGCTGAATTTGAGGACTACACAGCCATGGAGTTGTGGTTGCACGACCTCTCTGTTGACCCGGCCACTAGGGTGGCAGGGGGGCTGATGATCTTCATAGGCAGCCTCCTCGGACTGCTTCTAGGAATCGCTTTGATTTCTGCTAATGTCGGCGAGATTCTTTCTGGACAGTTGGATGGTTCTGATGGCGTAGCGGATGTCAATGGAATTGTCAGTACGGCGCTACAGGATGGAACTGGAGGAGAGCCAGCAGAGGGAGTTTCAGTTTCAGTTATCGATTCTGAAGGCCTAGTGATTGGAACCGATGAAACAGACTCAGGAGGTCGATTCTCTGTCAAGGATGTCCCCAGAAGAACCTCGACTCTCGTGGTAGAACATCCGGATAATCGGACTGTTGAAGTCACACTTGTACCCGGAGATCATGCTCAGATTCCAGTTACTCTGACGCCTGGAGAGGGGGTGGATAAATTCGACATGTCCGGAGAAAGCCACCTTGCAGAATCAGTCCTAATTGGATCCGTAATTGCGGCCATGACTCTGCTTGCAGGACTAGCAGGAATGGTAGGTGGTTTGGAGGCATACAGAGGTGACCGATTCCGCAAGACATGGTGGTTAGCTTTCTTCGGCCTATGGAGTAGAGGTATGCTGTTCGTCGGCCCAATGCTGATTCTTCTTGGTATGGCAATGATTAACCTGTCCAGAGATCAGTTTACTGACTATACGGGGGACTAGAGAGGGACTTCCGTGTATCTGATAACCATAGAGGGAGGAGATGGAAGTGGCAAGGGATTGGCCACCAAAGTAGTCTCTGAAATTCTACAGAAGGAATTCTCATTCACCTCAGTTGAAGTGACGGGCGAGCCTAGGAGGGAACATCCGCTGGGTAGATTGGCAATCGATGCGGTTCGAAAGCAGAAGATGTCTCCTGAGGAGGAGGCGGGGCTCTTCGCAGCCGATCGAGTTGATCACTCTCATGGTTGGATTCTCCCGAGACTTGAGGAAGGTAGAGTGGTTGTAAGTGAGAGAAACATCCATTCTTCTCTTGTATATCAGGGAATCGTCGGCGAAGCAGGAGTAGATCGGGTCGCGAACATGAATTCGGCGGCACTAGTTCCGGACCTATGCATATGGGTCGACTGCGACCCTGAGGTAGCAATGAAGAGAATCAGAAGCGGAACTCTCAGGTCACTGAGCGATAAGGAAGAATACTTTGAGACCACCGACCTCCAAAGAAGAATCAGGCAGGGCTACGCTTCACTACTCTCGGGGGAGATTGAGATGCCTACTCCATTCGATATGGGGGCACTCATCGGACCAATACTTAATGAGGGCACTGAGGCCGAGTTCAGAGCCGAACTAACCCGAAGAATTCGCAGATTCATTCACAATAGGCATCCGCCTCTGAATGTAGACGTGGAAACGGTGGAAAGACATCTGATTCGTAGATTACTTAGAACCAGAAAAGGTCAGACCACTCTAAGCGGAATAGGTGTTGAACCCACTGGATCAAGCAAAGAGTGGTTGCGAGGAATGGCGCCCTGGAGAGCCATACGCGATGCTCAGAAGGAACATTCTTTAGTTCTAGAAAATCTACCAAAGAACTCAAGGGCGGATATTCCTAAGAGCATCCTATCTCATTCGATGGCTTCGGTTTGTGGAACTCTTTGCCTAGTCCCTTCTGCTGATATCTCTGAACTTCGGTCTGCATTGGGCCCAGTAAGGGCAGTCTCGGAGCGCCACACTCAGAGAATAATCAAATTTCTTCACGAGCAAACCGACTGGGTCCACAAACACAAGTCTCTGCTTGGAAGAGAGGCACCAAGATCTCTACTCAGAGAACGCCATCGTGCTGTGAGCATGACTGTCCTAGCAATCTGGCCACTAAAGGAGGCAATCAAGAAGTGGGTGGAAGATAACCCAAATACGCACTTTAGATTCGCCATGGGACAAATAGTCAAATCCGGCCAATTCCCTTCTGCTATCAATGATACTTTGGCAAGAATCTCTCTCCTAGGCTCCGGTGCAGACGAGGGCAGCGCGCCATCTGGCCCCAATGATCTTGTGACTTGGTGGCAGGGTTCTGCGTAATCACTTCATCATCAGCCTTGCATTGGCAGGAAGTGAGACCTTTGCAGCGTCCTCTTCGAAGAATGCCGCCCGGGCGCATAGGGCGGCTGCGAACCACCAACCAATTACCATCCCCGAGAAAAATCCAGTGATAATCCTGACTGGATTGGTAGATTCGTAATCAGTCAATAGTTGGGTGAATCCATCTATTCCCATGGGTACGAGGCCGAGTGCGATCAGCAATAGCATGGCAGCCATTCTTCTGTCTTTCAAATACAGCGGCTCCAACATCTCGTCGGGAAAAACAGAAAGGAAAGAGTCCCGAACAGTCCATCTGTTCAGTCCTCGAAGACTGAACAACGCTGCTCCAATGACCAGCCCTAGGAAGATTCCAATATCTCTAGTGCAGACAGGCATCTGATTTCCATTAATTTCCCAAGAACGCTCGTGCTTCTGATGACAATTCAAATCTCCAAAGGCGTAGACAAATCCCCAAAAAGGATTCAATTCAGACCAAGCAAATGTGCCACGAGCTGGCTGGTCATGGCCTAATTTAGCATCTTCACCGTGATTCTGATTGCCCCAACTACTCTCGCTAGCATAGTCGAGAGCATTAGCCCGGCCAGATAGTTCAGGGACAGTACCCTCGGACAAAAGCATCGGGGCCAGAAAGCAAAGAAGCAGATACGCCCCAGCTACTGCGGCGACATTTCTAGCCACCCGCTGCTCACGCCCCCGGTCAGCAAGTCCGTTGCGCAGGAGCATGATTTGAGCAAAACAGAATAGCATTTCATGTTTATTCCGGCTACCCTTGAACTCTTGAGCAATAACCGCATCCGGTGATTGTGACTGACTTAGGTAAAAGGGACGCCATCTGGTTAGGAATCGTTGTGGGGTCCATGGTTGCAGTCATGGGTTCATTCATTGTCATCTTCCTCAGTGGCCTCGATGATCCAGATGTCCCCAAGGCCGCTCGCTCAGGTGCAGTTTCAGGTCTAGCAGCTTCAGTAATAGTCTCCACATTCGCCCTACATCGATTGAGGGAACAGTCAACTTCTGGCAAGGATATGTCTTCCATCAGAGAGGCCGAGGTTGCTAAGGTTCGAGCTATCTTAGCACAAATTGAGGACATCTCGCCCGGACCACAAGGAACGGGATGGTCTGTCGATGAGCATGTTAGAAGAGACAGAGGAGTGCTGGTTGTTGACCTGCATGGATTGGACGCCGCCTCGTCTTCAATCTTGACAGAAAGACTACTTGAGCGCCGTTCTGATTTAGGCAGACTCAAATTGATTACTGGTAAGGGAGAAATCACCAGCCCAGATTCAGCCGATCCTGGAATCCGGCCAGCCGTACTACAGAGGCTGAAAATCGGTGCTGCAGAAGCCGAGTGGCAGGTTATTCAGAAGTCTAGCTCGGTAGTTCTCAGGCCGATGGGAAGGGCTCCAACTCCTAGGCAATGGGCTACACGCTTCGCGTTTTTTGTAATCCCAATGACGGGTGCAATGACCTTGGCTTTCAGAGACTTAGCAGGAAGTAGTTTTGAGGAGCAGGGAATGTTGTTCGGTGCTGCTGCGGGACTATTGATGACGGGCCTACTATCTGGCTACAGGGACCGCTCTTCCTAGGTGTAGTCGGGCACTCCCTCACAGCACGCCTCAATCACCCTGCGGCACCTCGGACATTCCATATGCTGCCTCATCGGAATCGCCGAACCCGCGAACCCACATTCACATCGAATGTCCTCACAGTGGTCAATGTCCACACAGGTCCCTGATATAGAAGGCACAAATCAGTTGTCCATGCCAGAACCTAATCTCTCCAGTTCAGAAGACAGTAGGACAATCAACCAGTCATGCAGTGCTTCACTGCCCATCTCGGAGAGAGTGGAGTTCAGGAATGCTGCAATCAGCACCCTTCTGGCCTCTGATGGATCCAGTCCTCTTGCTTGCAGATAGAATAATTGATTCTCATCCAGCGGCCCATTCGCAGTACCATGGCCACAACCTACGACCTCATGCTCGAGAACCTCCAACTCTGGTATTGAATCGGCCTCAGCATCATCTGAGAGGAGTAGGTTATGGAAGATTTGAGCCGCATCGGCCCCCTTCGAACCATCCCTGACCTTCAGCATCCCAGTCCCCACAGTCCTGCTATCGCCTCCACATGCCGAATGCCATGAGAGTCTGCTGAAAGTCTCAGGTGCATCGTGTAAAATCTCGACGTGATGATCAAGGTGCATTGAACCAGCCCCTAGGATTGAGCCTAGCACACGAACATTCCCCCCAGTCTCTTTCAGAAGGTATCTTAGATCAGCCTTGGTCCTATCCGAGCCGGATGAAACTGTCCCGGCACGTACTTGGGCATCTCTGCCGACATCTATGGAATCCACTCGGAGCATCGTACCTTGCTGCATAAGGCTGACCACGATGTCGTTCATGACACTCATAGTGCCGATATCTCCGGTCCTCAATAGGCCGAACCACTCTCCTTCACCCCTCACCCGAGTAATCAGTTCGAATTCACTCATGCTTCCGATGTCCAAATTCAGGTGAACTGCAGAAACGCCTTCTTCGACGTCTATATCTAGCAATAGGGGTACGTCAGAATTGAATTTTGAATCCACTCTGACCTCCCATCCTGATGTTGTTGTTACTGCCCTCAAGAATGCAAGAGTCACAGGATCGGAATCAGGCAAGTCGACCAGTGAAGACTCAACTCTCTCAAGTGTGACTCCCTTGGGGGCAGGAGTGCCATCGAGATTGGTGATTGAGACGGTAGCCGATCCGATTTCAGGGACCTCGGTAACATCACCAGTAGGGTGCACCCTTCTCCAAGGGGTATATCTCCAGAGGTGGTCAGACCTGTCAGGCTGCGACAGCGATAGGTATTCGGCAGCGGATTGCAAGCTACCACCTCAGCCTATGCTTCCTTCCATCTCAAGGGCCATCAGTTGGTTCAACTCAACTGCATATTCCATAGGCAATTCTCGAGTGAATGGCTCAAAGAATCCGTTAACGATCATTGCAAGAGACTCCTCTTCAGAATGGCCCCTGCTCATCAGGTAGAACAACTGGTCATCGCTGACCTTGGAGACGCTGGCCTCATGCTCACATCTTGCAGTCGGGTTAGCGACCTCCATAGTAGGATATGTGTCCGAACGACTCTCTTCGTCCAGAATAAGTGCATCGCACACCACATTGAGTTTACAATTCTCAGCCTTGGGAGAAACCGTTACCAGGCCTCTGTAGGTGCCTCTGCCACCGTTCTTGCTTATGCTCTTGGAGAGAATCTTGCTGGTAGTGTTGGATGCTAGATGGTGAATCTTTGCACCCGCGTCTTGGTGCTGCCCGTCCCCGGAATATGCAACTGAGATGACTTCTGCATGGGAACCTTCTCCCTTCAGTATCACGGCCGGATATTTCATAGTCAGTTTACTGCCGATATTCCCATCAACCCACTCAATCTTGGCTTTCTCATGCGCCACACCTCTCTTAGTGACTAGGTTGTACACATTAGAACTCCAATTCTGAACTGTCGAGTACCTGATGTGGGCCCCAGGTAGCGCTATCAGTTCGACTACTGCAGAGTGCAGCGAGTCAGTGGAGTAACTCGGTGCAGTACACCCCTCCACGTAATGGATACTGCTCCCTTCATCGGCGATAATCAGAGTCCTCTCAAACTGCCCCATATTCTTCGCATTGATTCTGAAATAAGCTTGTACTGGCATTTCTACGTGTACTCCCTTGGGTACGTAGATGAACGAACCACCGGACCACACAGCAGTGTTTAGGGCAGAGAATTTGTTGTCGGTAAGAGGGACTACAGAACAGAACCACTTCTTCACCAAATCAGGATATTCTCTCAATCCGCTATCCATATCTAGGAAGATGACGCCTTGCTGCTCCAAGTCCTCACGAATGCTGTGGTATACTGCCTCGGATTCGTACTGCGCAGTAACTCCAGAAAGCCACTTTTGCTCAGCCTCAGGGATTCCCAATCGATCGAAGGTGTTACGGATCTCCTCGGGGACATCTTCCCAGTCCTTCTCAGTGGCTTCGGAAGAGCGCAGATAGTAGCATATAGAATCGAAGTCGATTTCTCCAAGCGCGCTGGTATTGCCCCAGTTAGGCATTGGGCGCTCGATGAAGTGATTGTAAGCCTTGACGCGAAGTTCAGTCATCCATCCCGGCTCTTCTTTGAGTTTGGAAATCTCCCTGACAACTTCCTCAGAGAGTCCGAAGTCGAATCTGATCGTCGAATTTTCTGTGTCCTTCCATCCGGCCTTGTAGTCTCCCACGGCATCTCGCGCCTCTTGATTGTCAGGCATCAGACGACCCCCTTCGCAGCCACTTTCTCGACCCAGTCATAACCATTCTCTTCAAGTTGCGTCGCCAATTCAGGGCCCCCCGAAGCGACAATCTTGCCCCCTATCAGGACGTGGATGAAGTCTGGCTTCACATGCTCTAGAATCCTTGAGTAATGTGTGATAATCAAGGCGCCAGAATCTGTCCCTCTGACAGCCGCGTTCACACCAGATGCAACGGTCTTGATTCCGTCAATGTCTAGTCCACTGTCAGTCTCATCCAAGATTGCAAGTTTTGGCTTCAGAAGCATCATCTGAAGAATCTCAAAACGCTTCTTCTCGCCGCCGCTGAACCCGTCATTGACATACCTAGATAGGAAACTACGAGGAATATTCAACTTGTCCATTGCCTCATTTAGCTCATTCCTGAACTGGGCCCCCTTGGAAGCTTCCTCTCCTCTGATACTTGCTACAGACTTGCGCAGGAAGTTACCTACTTGGAGCCCTGGAACCGCCTGGGGATATTGGAATGAGAGAAACACCCCTTGACGCGCGCGTTCCCAAGGGTCCTCGTCCAGCAGACTATCTCCGTTTAGAAGAACATCGCCCCGCTCGACCTCGTAATCAGGGTGCCCCATAATCACATTTGCAGCAGTCGTCTTACCACTCCCGTTTCGACCCATTATGGCGTGAATTTCCCCTGGTAGAATCTTCAAATCTATGCCCTTTAGGATGCTGGTTCCGTCTATCCCGACATGCAAGTTAACGATTTCCATCAAGGCGGTCGGCTGACCGGATGCTGCTGCCATAGGCTACTCTCGGAATAATCCCCCTTTTGAATGTCTGCTTGAGTTTTCGGTCACCCTAAAATCACATTACTCCTACGCACCGTCCGTGGACCTCTCTCGCGATTCAGAAGAGTCGGCCGAGGATTCTCTTCAGGAAGCTTACAAGGCCCAGATAGAGGAGGTCATTAGAAGAGAGTCAGAAAGACGGATTCTAGAAACTCATGATCCAGATGAGATATCCAGATTGGAGGCATTGTCTCTTGTTGAATTATCAAAATCGGAAGACCCTGATTTGGTTCCTGCCTTGATGGCTAGGCTCGGGCCGGTCAGAGCAGCACTGGATGGGCACGGAGGAGGATTGGTTGTGACAGAAAGCCGAGTCGAGAGCACTACAGCAGGAGACCGTCTTGCATTGATTCTTGACCTAGATGGGGCCTGCGTCTCATGCGGAGCTGCCCCTGGAACTCTACAGGGGATACAAGATGATTTACTGATGGACCCTGAGGTAACTGAAGTACGATTCAACTCGGGAATGCTAGAATGGTTCGATGAACTTCAGCGCGAGTTTGTCCTCAAGCATGGTGGGGTGACTTTCGTTTAGCCAACCATAGAGGATATTGCCGTTATTGCTTCGTGGGAGAATCCGAGTACAGTGACTTCCTCGCCCTCGACTAAGGACGCATGCTCTCCGGCCATCCCTGCCAGATCGTACGCCCCTGCTTTTCCTTGCCATGAACCGCTCGAGACAAGATTAGCCAATGCATTTTGGGACAATTCTCCGAATTCAACTACTGCGGAATCGGTCCAAATGTCAGCGGTCCATCCTCCATGAAGAATCTCCGTTCCTTTTCTTTGACAACTGGTGGAGTATAGAATAGCCGTTGAGGACCATACTCGATGCCTCCTACCCGAGAGGCCCAGTAGCATACTTGCTGCTGATAACTCGTCGCTTGGTTTACCCAGGGATATCAGTGGGTCATTGGGGTCCTCAACCAGAGTATCGGACACGATGACCAAATCAGGCTTCTCTCCAGAAATCACAACCTCTTCAGCAGCGGACCTCGCCTTATCAAAACAAACCAATTCTACCTGGCTGGAAACTTCCATCCCACTAGGGGGATTCAATTCATTTGTTGTTAAGGCTCTACACTCTAACCTGCTTGTTTCAGAAGTAAGCTTACTCAGAATTTCTCTCCTGCGCTCTGAGGCCGAAGCGAGTAGTATTGATGCCATTCGATATCCTCAGAGAACTATACGCTCATCACAAACAGGACAGTTGGCTGATGAATTGCCCATTGCAATCTCGAACCTACTGGAACAATTCGGACAAACTACTGGCATATTCAAAGGAGGAGGTGCAGGCACGTCGGCCGGGCTGTCTGACTCTGGAACAGGCATCTCTGGAATAGGAAGGGTCGGAGGGGGGATCTCAGGGGCAGGAGTGGGAATTACTACCTCTTCTACTAACTCTACTTCCTCTGGATCTTCGGGCCGAACCTCTGCTATCACCTTGATGTCCGACTCATCGACAACATCGACCACGTCCTCCTCGAGCATGACGATACCAGAAGCTTCACCGCTGCTTCTCCTAATCCAACGGAGCCCTCTAGCCGAGAGGCTCACTAGGATGACCGTACATAACAGCAAGACAGTAATTGCAAACCCGCCTAGAAGGATGTTGAAGTTCTGCTCGTCCAATCCAAGTTGATGACGCAATCGTTCCAATATTGAGTCCCCTACAAAATTTGGATCGTAGTCATCAATCACCGCCCTAATCTGCCAACCGCTTGCTGAGGTGTGAATGTACAAAGTCTCGCTACTTGAGGGAGACCTATCGACTAGGTACAGATTCCCTAAGTTGAGACGGTCATAAATGCCAATCCATCCAACTTCAGGATTGATAATCCCATAATTCACCTGAGGCCCAGTAGGTCCAACTAGGTCGAAAAAGATCTGAACACCCCTGCTTGTTTCTACCATCTCAATGGCCGCCATTCCTCTAGCAGGGAATGTTTCTGTCAGATTGTCTATTTCATTGAACGATGAATCTGCAATTATCACTATCATCTGAGCATCCAATCCTTCATTCTGCTTCCATGCAGAAACAATTCTTTCCTCTCCATTAATTTCGAATACCTTCATCTTGGCGAGAGTAACATCGTCAGCTACGGATTTTCTAAATGTCCAAGATGATTGTTCGATTAATCCATGAGCATACCATAGGCCATGCCTCTCAATTCCAGTAGAATCACTCCTAGTAGATTTGTATAGCAGGTGCGCACCATCATCATCTCCAAACTCTACTTCAAGACCACTCGTTTCTCCAGGAATCAAATCAATTTCATCGACAACGTTCGGTGTGAGTGACCAGTCTGAGGACTTTGTTGGCGCATCAGCATGTAACAGGAATACACTAGTCTGATCTCCAAATGAGCCACTAGCCATCATCTCACGATGGTATCCGGAGACTAACAATTCGGAATCTTCTACATCGATGTCAATTCCCCAATATTTGCCATCGGACAATAGAATCGGCTGCATTAAATCCTGAATTGGAGTCATTTCACAACTGGCGTCTATTGTTGAATAACTTAGAGTCTGTCTGAAATATCCCGATGAGTCGATAAATCTCCTCGTCCAAACTATGTGGGCCCAACCATCCTCAGTGCTTCGGAAGGCTAAATCTCCAGACCACATTTCATCCAATAAATTGGTGCATGATGTAACCATTCTATTGGAATTCAGCCGATATAGGGATAGGACTCCTTCCTTCTCGGTGATTACTAATCCTTCATCGTCTAAATCAATCAATTCAATTGGAACCTCTCCTGTTCCGAATCCCATCGCCCGAGAACCCGCTAAAGTTGACTCGTCCACTAGGACCGTGGTCTCGATTTGGTTGTTTGTCCAGTCAAGGTCGGCCAGTCCATCTCCAGCAACCGTGATTCTAATCTGAACGGGCCCAGTATCGTTTGCTCTGTGGGCGAAAGAAATCTGTGAAGCACCCTGCCCCATCACAAGTTGTATTCCAGTAGATGAAACCAATTCCCAACCAATGTCATTGTGAATCTCAAGTGAAGCTTCGATGTTGTTTGCATCGGTAGAGCCCAGATTATCCACTCTGGCCGTAATCAAGAACTGTTCATTGGGCCTAGGAATTGGAGGCTCAGTCCTAACTGCTCCATGTCGGAACGCTACATCGACTCCTTGCGGGCGTTGTATAACTGAGAAAGTAAGGGTTTGGTCGTTATCGGTCTCATCTAACTCTTCAATCTCATTCGAAGGATCGAGAGAGACCCTCAAAGTCTTGTCACCAACTGTAGTGGGATTCCAGTATAGTACAACTTCCACTATATCTCCGCTGTCTATACTTGGCAAGACCATCTCGTCCTTACGTGAACCGTCTTCGTACAACGAGATGGCCAAGTTGGAGGCGGCCATGTCACCATCATTACGAATCTCAGTCCTGATTTCTAGGAATGTATTGACATAAGTCTCACTTATTGGAGTCCCATACTCTTCGACAGACAATCCAGTCCTGAAGACCAGATTGGCAGCAGGAGGATCATTGTCGACCTCGACGACTCTCTTTACCTCTTCAGAGTATATTCCATCTCCACTAATCATCCTAACAGAAATCCGATAGAACCCGTCTTCTACATCCTCAGAATTCCAAGTAACCGACCAATCTCCGTCTGAACTGCCACTTCCGCCAAACGCCTGAGCATTTTCCCAAGGCTCTGTTCCAATTCTCCATTGCACGGTTCCACCATTAACCGATTCCCAGGAGCCGAAAACGTTGACATTCCCTGAGACTGCAGTTTGTCCACTCGGCCCCCCCATAGTTACTGCAACAAGGCCAACTTCATGCTTCTGTTCAACAACATCGCTCCACTGCTCAAACTCATTTCTGGCTTGAGCCTCGATGATGACTTCAATCACTTCGATTTCATCTTCAGTGAATTCAGGTAATGTGAATGGAGTAGTCCAGTTTATTGTCCCCTGTGCTGTATGCCAATCCACTAGCACTACTTCCTGTTTGGGTTCGCCCTCAGGTCTATGTGAGTAAGATATCCTCACGGAGACTTCCTCAATTGTGCCATTGGTGTCCTTATCCTCATCAATATGCCCTCTGGCGCTGTACGTTTCTCCTTCGACCAACCAAGAATCTTCTTCAGGACTCTCCATTACTACCCAATCTCCTGAACCGGTAGGGGGGGGATTCGTGCCATTACCAGGATCTGGATCGACATTCCCTCCCAGCAAGGCATTGAGAATCATATTTCCGTCAATAATTCCGAATCCGTAGTCTTCATTCCATCTATTGCTAATGCTAGGGAGTGAGGCCTGCCCTCGAGTTTCTGAGTTGTTCTGTAATAAGTCCTTGACTTCTTGAGGTTCCAAGCTATCATCAATTTGGAGCATAACGGCCACGAAACCCGCTACAGCCGGACATGACATGCTGGTGCCAGACATCTGAGTGTAACTGTCTTCAGCGAGAGGTTTGGGGGCACCAGGGAGGGCACTACTCGAAGCAGCATGCTGCGCCGACATCATGTTCGATCCAGGTGCTACAACTGTGGGCTTAAGCTCCTCCCATTCATTGTCATCGCCATCATCCTCTCTAGGGCCAGAATTGGAGTATGATGCTATCATGTCATCTCCGCGCTCGATAGTATTCTCATCATCGATTGCACCTACTGTTATGGCTCTGTCAGACGCCCCTACTGAGGTTACTCTTCGCTTGCCATCATTACCGATGGCTGCTACCGGGACAATACCTGCTTCAGCAGCAGCATCCACGGCTCTAGCATCAGCATTAGTGCCGTTATCTCCAGGGTCATCATCTGCACCAGGACTAGCAGAACCAAAAGACATAGTCATCACTTGTATGCCTTCACTAGATTCGTTGTTACCCCAATCGGTATCTACGTTGTCGACAACCCACTGGATTCCTCGAAGAGTTGCAGCTGAGTTAGTCGCCCCAGCATCCGACATCACCTTGACATCGACTAGGTAAGCCCCGGGTGCATATCCCTGATTGATACGACGAGAGTCGCCTGTACCGAGAGCAATTCCTGCAACGTGAGTACCATGACCGTCTCCATCATCAGGATCTATACTTCCATCATCACAGTCCTGTGAACTCCACGAGGTAGCATCGCATCCAGCTAGCCATTTTGGATCTGCGAGTTCGTCGGGGTCCTTTTCGTTGTCATTGTTTGAATCAGAGAAGTCATCGAGAGAGAAGTGCTCATTGTCAACACCAGTGTCAAGAACAGCAATGACCACACCCGAACCATCGTAACCGAAGTCTCGCATAGTTTCGTCGAAGACTTCTGAGTCTCTCACCTTCGAGCCACGAGTGGCCTTGTCTAGGATAGGAACTATGACATTCTGCTCTTCAATCATCACCACTCCTTCTAGTGACCAGATATCAATCAGCGAACTGACAGGCACATGGTCAATAACGATTGAATCAAGGATGCCAAGTGGGTCGAACCAAGACCCCTCTTCTTGCCATCCGTAATCATACAGAACCTGCTTAATCGCATCAATGTCATCGGGCCCTGGGTGCCATGAGTAATCCACTACTATCGCAACGGTAGGAAGCCCATCTGACCCAGTTATCGAAGTAGTTGAGACAGAAGACCTCTGGCCTGCAATGATTCTCTGCAATCTGTCGTCCATTCCATTGGAATCCAAATCATACCAATAGCCGAACCACCAACCCGGCTCCTCCACGGGCCAGCCTGCTCCAGATGGAGGGAACCCTGGTGATCGGTCTTTGTTTGGGCATATACTGTCGCCACACATCAGAGGGGGCAAATCTGCATCAAGGGAATCTTGCGAGAAGTCAACTTCGGGTTGCTCAGGATGATGTATTAGGGCGCCTGCAGCCACCGAGATATCCATCATGAACATCAGAAGAGCGATGATTACTGGAATCCTCTTTCCGACACCCTTCTGCATGGCTCTCACAGAGAGCCAAACTCGTATGCTGTATAATCCCAACCTGTCCCAGTTAGTTTGGACCACGATTACGGCCAGTTGAGATGAGAGCCGGAAAGCGTACATTTCAGACGGCATATTTCGCCATTCATCTCCGTTACGATCTCGCCATCACATGTAGGACAGATTGCATTCTCAGACAACTCCTCCAGCCATGCTCTTCTGGTCTCCAACTCATCACCTTCTTCTCTGAGGCGTGACAGAATTCTTTCCGCCACTCCATGAAGCGGTTTTCCAGCCAATTTCCAAGGGTCATCATCCAGACTACCCATGCGACTTTTGGTGTACTCTCTCATGGCAGTAGAACGCTCCACTCCAGATATTCCTGTAGACTCATCCAGGGAACTAGGGGCGCCTCTGGCTAGCGGTCTCGCAAGCAGATATGCTAGAAAGAATCCACCTAAATGTGCCATATGTGCGACATTTGACTGCCCGGCAGTAGCGGTCTGCAAGTCGTATATCTGCCAGACCTCTAGGCCCAACCTGACAAAGACGATCAGCCATACAGGCCATGCCCTAATAAGAAACAAAAGTGGGAACTCAATCTTATCGTCTGGCCAACATGCCATGTATGTCCCCAGCAGTCCGAATGCAGCCCCACTGGCTCCAATTGCAGGGATTGATGAATCTGGATGGGTGAGAATCCATGCGATATTTCCCCCCATGAATCCTAGGCAGTATGCCACGATCCATCTACGGGGTCCAAGACGCTGCTCTAAGGGAACTCCAACCAATGCTACGACAATGATATTTCCAAGAACATGAATCCATCCAGCATGGAGCCATGCTGCGGTCACCATTCGATAGAACTCAGGGGGTTTTGTCATTATGTTCGGCTTGATTCCCATGGAGTCTATGACCCATGATTGACTCATGGAAAAACTTCCCAGAGATGACTCCGCGTACTGTACAAATGAGACTAGGAGGAGGGAGAGAACTGTTGCTAAAGCGACACTAGTCTGAGAGCGCACAGCCCAGACAAACGGGGCAATAGCTACAGATAGCATTGCAGCAAGAAGTATGATATCGGGCCAATCCAATGCACTCATTCATCTGCCTCCTTGTCCGTGCGCTGAGGTCTATGCGAATAGCCGCTTCGTAGTATGGAATCACTCAAACGATGCACCTTACTCCCGGACTCATGGCAACCGGCCCGATGCTACACACGTCAGGCATGTCAGTCGAGAGAGGTGACAGAACAGTACTCAACGCAGTTGATTTCGAACTCTCGGTAGGCGAAGTTGTCGCACTTACTGGGGAGAACGGCTCAGGCAAGACTACCATGCTGGAGGCCTGTGCAGGAATTCTTCCTCTGTCCGAGGGTGCAGTCAATAGAAAGAGTGATTCTGGAAAGATGCAGGTTGTGAGGGATTACGAGGGACGAAGGAACCGACCACCTCCAACTGGACTCACTCTCCAAAGAGACGGGATTTGCGGCGAGGAGACCGTAGAGGAGAGGTTCGAAGTAGCACTCAGAGTCGCCGGTAGAGAACTGTCCGAGCCGACAACCTCGGATATCCTCAGAGATTGGGGCCTCGAGCACCGCAGGGCCGATAGAGTCGCCCAACTATCAGGCGGACAGCGCCGGCGTCTGGCAGTTCTCTGTGGGCTAGCACCCGCGGCACTCAGCACAGAGTCTAGAGTAGTGTTTCTGGATGAGCCATCTGAGGGATTGGATCGGGCTGGCAAAGAACTCCTGATTGGCTGGTTGAGGGCACTCGCAGAACATGGCCACGCAGTAATGGTGGCAACTCACGACCAAGCAGTCATTGACTGCTGTGACCGTGAGATGGAAGTCACTAATGGGGCTCTGAATGAGTCAAGCGGCAACTCCGAAGGAACTCCTTCTGACTTGCCCAGCCCACTGCCGTCTACGGAGCAGAGTACTCACAGAGCGCTGATTCGATGGGCAATAAAGATGGAAACTAGGAATCCCATGGATACCATTGGGAGGGCAGCACCCGCTCTAGTCGCGCTCCTTCTATCATACGCGCTGATGGGAGGGATCGACATGACTCATGTTGGAAACGATCTAGTCGCTGCCCTAGTATTGGCCCCGGCATTCATTACTGCAATCATCTCGCCCGCCCTCGCTGGTCGTCTCGCTGAGGAAAGATGCGGTGCTTGGTGGAATGCTATGATTGGCCCCGGCGCAAGGCAGACCTACTCCTTCCTTGGTGCCTCAATCGTTCTACCTCTGCCGATTACATACCTCGCATGGGTAGTTCTGATAGATCCCGCAGACTTCGTACATCACTCTGAGATTACTCGTTGGCTCTGGCTACCAGCGGTGATAATGATAGATATCGCTGCTGCGGCAGCCGCGTTGCATCTGCTGGTTGCAGATCTACGTAGGGCCTCTGCAGTTACGGCATCATTATTGCTGCTAGTGCTAGTCTGGCCCTTCCTGCAACTGACAGACGCTCTCTCTCTGATGATGACGGATGGCATGTCCTTCGGCGTCAATCTCGGCGATCCTCTGATATCCTGCCTCATTGCGAGCGTAATCTCTGTTGTAGTCTGGGCTGTTGCTGTTCTCCTGCCTGATGCCTGAGGACTAGCATTGATGACTAGTAGCATTCTCGCGCGGGTATGGCCGGAGTATCGAGAGTAGGAATCGCACTCACAGGACTCGGACTCACAGGTGCGGCCCTGACCCTGCTTCTGGGCTTCAGTTGGGCCCCGACAGTAGATCCCGAAGCTTGGAATTCTCCCGAGGCATACAGGATTCTATACTGGCATGTTCCATTCGCATGGTCGTCATTCCTCGCCTATTGCGTCCTTTTCATCGGCTCAGTAGCATGGTATGCAAGACGCTCCGATATGGGGTGGAGGATGATTTGCACGGGCTCAGACCTCGCTCTGTTGTTCGGGCTAGGCGTAGTGATCTCAGGCCCGATTTGGGGATCTGCTGAATGGGGAGTTCCTTGGGATTGGGGAGACTTGAGACTCAACACCTACGGACTTCTGACTGCAGTCTCTCTGTTTCTAGTTCTGGCCAGAGGGTCTCAGCCCGATGGCCAGGGAACTAGGGACACCATCGCCGCAATCGGACTCTTTGGGTTCGCTTTGGTTCCTGTAACGGCTCTCGCCACGACATGGTATCAGGAGCGGCACCCTGGAATTGTTATCATCGAGAGCGAAGAGTCGGGTTTGGCCCCGGAGATACTGACAGTACTGATACTCGGCTTTGCTTCGTTTCTACTTCTTTTCGTAGGTCTCGCCATACTCAGCGACACCCTCCATAGGATGGAATCAAGACTGAGTCATCTGCAGCGTCAATTGGATAAGGGGGCGGTGCATTGAGCGGTGTGACTGAGCTCGGATTGGCTTACGCAGCGATGATTGGCCTAATCGGGACTTATGTCTATCGTCTAGTTACTAGGTTGGCCGATGTCGATACCCGTCTTGCAGCGGTCGAAAACGCCGTATCTATAGAAGAAAGCGAGTGAGAACACATTTTTCCCTACGGGAACCCTTGAAACGGGGCGGAGAGGCGCAACCCGGCGAGGAACATGACCGACGGAGCATTTTGCATCGCTTGCGGGGCACCCCCGCCTCTGACATCGGAGAGGATGTGCGAAGCCTGTCTCAGACAGCGAACCGAACTCTCAAAACTTCCAGAGAGGATACAACAGTCTCGCTGCGCCAAGTGCGATTCATACGAGATCCGTGGAAGATGGTCAAAGATGAACTCTGAAGATATAGCAGACCTCAGGA
>TARA_B100000686_G_scaffold112835_1_pt1 | contig 34584 bp, 35 predicted proteins | sample TARA_B100000686 | Tara Oceans TARA_B100000686 (sample SAMEA2622733) | marine metagenome | biome: marine biome (ENVO:00000447); feature: marine epipelagic mixed layer (ENVO:xxxxxxxxx); material: "saline water (ENVO:00002010), including plankton (ENVO:xxxxxxxx)" | depth 150 m | reverse complement strand
CATTATTATAGTTTGTTTAATTAATGGATTTGTGTAGAAATATTTCACTCTTTTAAATATAATCAATAACTGTGATTTGTTAATCCTGATAAATAGATATATATACCATATTAACCAAATAATAAAAAAAGCTGCAGCAATACGTACATACATAGATCAAAATTAAACTTTATTAAATATAAAAACACTCTCTTGGTTAATCCATTAGTGTGTTAACAATATGGACTTAATATTTGTAGAACCTTTGTCTATTATATAGGAAAAGAATTTAATTCTGGTGTTATTATTTCCCATTCTCCTTCATCTATGATCATCTCATCACTGAATTCTGGATATATATAGCCTATAAAACCACCAGCTACGCCACCTACAAAACCACCAAAGCCACTAAATATGACAAGATATACAGGTACAAATATTTTAGTAATTGCAAAGACATCATTAGGATTGGAAAGTATTTCATATGCTGCATAAGCACCATAAAGGCAACCGAATTTGCACCCAATATTTTTATAGTAAATCGCTTTATCTAGGCCGCTAAGAATATTGCTTTTTTGGTATCGAAAAGAACGAATTGAATCAAGTTTTAATTCTGATTTATTAGCCTTATCAATTTTAATTAATTTATTTTTATAATCTACACTTTTAAAAATCATTAAAGATCCATTGATAAATATTTTTTGATTTGGTTTAATAATTATAACATTTTGGTCTTTCTGTAGTTTAAGAATTTGATTATTAAAAATATAATCAATATCAGAAATAGTTTTTCCAAATAGAAATCCAATAAGAAATAGATTTATTATATATCTAAGCATATATCGTTCTTCCAATTAACTCTAAAAATTAAATTTTATACGAATTGGATCTTTATATTAATTAGGTTGAAAAAAAATCAAATATATTTGCTAATCTAGATGCTGGTTGTCCTTTAAAGAACTCTGTGTAACTACATTTTAAACAAGTTACAGAACTAAATTTTTCTCTTTGCACATTAAATATTTTTTGCCAAAAACTACCTGCTACTCTTATTTCCCCTAATTCATAATCTTTATTTTTACATTTTGGACAAACCCAATTCTCATGCTGCATATTTTAATACCCTTCCCAATATATTATTATCATAAAATAATCATCATAACAAAAACAAAAAACCCCACATTTGTGGGGTTTTTTAGAAAATAATTACTAACTATTCATTAGTCTTAGATTCTTCTTTTCCTCCATGGTCTGATACCAATTTCCAGTTACCTTTCTCATTTAATAGAATATCTGTCCATCTTCCATCAGAATTTGTTGTTTTATCAGTTTGTTTGTTTTTAGTAACCATTGAATAGTAATAATGAACAATTGCCACATCATCATAAATTTGAACACCAATTGGATTGATGTCCCAATAAAGAACTTCATTCTTACCCCAATTATAATCAATCCATTTTGTGATCATTGCTTTATTACTTAGTGCCTTATTATTTTTATTCCAGCCTTTATAAGATTTGTGAAATACATCCTTCCAAGCTTCCTTGTTCTTTCCAGCTGAGATTTTCCAATAATTATTAACAGCATCTATCACTTTCTGCTCTGATTTTGAAAAAGTTTGAGCATTAAGTAATAATCCAGAAAATATAAAGCAAATAAACAAAAATATGTTTTTATTCATTACGAAACTCCTTATTATACTTTTAGTTATTATGTTTCCAAAAAACATCGCCATTATAAATTTCAGGTGGTTCGGACATAAGAGGCATCAGATCAACCATTAATTCCTGAAAACGAGGTTCTACATTTTTTAGGTGCTCTTCAGATTCGTATTCAGAGACAGCGATTGTAACTGAATCAGTAACTCCAATCATCCTTACATATTTTAGACCATCAAAGGAATTCAGAATTTTTTCTTTTGATTCTAATATCTCAATGAGCTTATCTCTATCTTTAGGATTGTGATGTACTTTGGTAATTCTATAATGCATTTTAATTCCTTTATTTATAATATTTTTTTTTTATGAATCAGAATTTAGTAACCTTCTCAGGGATAAAAAAAAACTTTGTGAATGAGAACGGAATGACAAATAATTTTTATTAATTAATAAAAAGTTACCAAGGTATTATTTCCCCATGTCTTAAAAACTGACCATTGGGAAAATTGTTTTTTAAAGCAAATGATGCGATTTGAACCGTGCTCTCCTCTACAGTAAGTGTCGCATTTTTTCCTCCCATATCTGTTTGTACCCAGCCCGGACAAATAGTATTTATTTTTATCCCCAATGGTGATAATTCATTGGACAATATTTTTGTTAAAGCATTAAGAGAAGTTTTTGAAATTCGATAAGCGGTGGAACCACTTTCCATTTTATCTAATTGTCCCATTCCACTAGATATATTTATTATTCTTCCACCGCTTTTCATTAGTGGCACAATTACTCTACAAACTCTTAGAACACCTAGAGTATTGGTGTTAAAAGTTTTTATTATAGAGTCATCAGTTGTTTCTAATGCTGGTAGTGCATATTCATTCAATAGAATACCTGCATTATTTATTAATAAATCAACTTTATTAAATATTTTTTTTATTTGAATACCTGCTGCTTGAACTGAATCAAAATCATCTATATCCATTACAGTATAGTTTTTTTTATTTTTTGAATCAGGAAATGCAGAAGTGGAAATTTGTCCTTTTTTATCATTCCTCACTGTTATTAATACATTATGTTTCTTTAAAAAAATTTTCATTAAACCATATCCAATTCCACGATTTCCGCCAGTAATGACAATATTAAGTTTCTTTTGCATATTATTTTTTATTAGCCCGATTATTGAAAGATAAAAATCTACTGACATTAATTGAAAACAAAAATCAGTTTGCTTGGTAAAATACAATAGCCTAATTAAAATAGTGTCGGAAAAAGATACCTTTTTCTCTAATCTGTAAATGATAAAATCTATTTTAATCTATATTTTTCTTATATTAATAATGCTAATAGTATTTGCAGTGGCTTTTGTGAATTTAGCTCCTCAGTTTGGTTCTAATCCAACATCTGAACAGAAAAAACATTATGAAACATTTTCAAATTTTAATAAAGGAAGTTTTAAAAATTTAGAGTATACCCCAGTTATGACCGACGAAGTTTCGACCTGGGACTTTTTTAAAAAGGGATCTGAAAGAAAGCCCAATGGCTATATAGTTCCTCATAAATTTGATTACTCTTTATTTAGCAATTCTGAAGGAGATAATTACAAAATTTCTTGGTTAGGGCATTCAGCATTCATAATCAATATATCGGGTAAGATAATACTTTTAGATCCAATGCTTGGAAGTCATGCTGCTCCGATACCTATACCAAGTTTGAAAAGATACAATAAAATTATTCCTATAGATCTAGATTCTTTAAAGAATATTGATATAGTTATCATTTCCCACGATCACTATGACCATCTTGATTATTCAACCATAATAAGGATCAAAAATAATGTTAAATCTTTTTTGGTATCTCATGGAATTGGTAACCATTTGAAAAGGTGGAAAGTCCAACAAGAAAAAATTATTGAATTGAACTGGAATGAAAATTTCGAAATAGATGATATCGAATTTATTTGTCTTCCTGCGCGCCATTTTTCAGGAAGAGGACCACTAAATAGAGCTAGTACACTTTGGAGCTCATGGGCAATAAAATCGCCACTGGTAAAAATCTATTTTAGTGGTGACAGTGGCTATGGTAAACATTTGAAGCAAATCGGTGAAGATCATGGGCCTTTTAATATTTCTTTAATTGATTGTGGCCAATATAATAAAGCATGGAAACATGTTCATATGTTTCCATCCGAAGCAGTATTAGCTGCTAAAGAACTAGGAACTGAATTTTTGATGCCAATTCATTGGGGAGGATTTTCATTAGCAATGCACCCGTGGGATGAGCCAGTAATAGAAACAATAAAACTGTCAAATAAAATGGGATTAAAATATTTAACCCCGGAAATTGGTGAGGTTGTTTCAAAAGAAAAATTAAATGGTAAATTCAATTCTTGGTGGGAGAAATATTAAATATAAATACTTATTGAGATTTTATTTGAAAACACTTTATGGAAAATATTTTTATTTTCCATACGCATATTGAGTTCAAAAAAAAACAGATAAACTGCCAATATTATAAAAATTAATATGCTTATTTTTGTTTAGATATATTTTATTTTAATCTAGATCTAACTAATTATGAAAATAAAACATAGTTTAATTAAGATAATATTCTTTTTAGGAATAATCTCAGGATGTTTCGATAATGAAATTATACACTTATCAAAAATAATTACATTTAAAGGTATTAGTTATTTTGGTGAACATCCTTTCACTGGAGTAGGTATAGATAGATATAAAAATAATCAAAATAAGGAAAAAGTATATTATAAAGATGGGAAAAAACATGGGCGTAGTTATTCTTGGTATCCAAATGGACAGATAAAAGAAAAAGCAAATTTTAATAATGGTAAAAAAATTGGGGGATGTTTTGGTTTTTGGCCAGATGGTAGTATAAGATTTAAAAAGAATTACAAAATGGGACTTTTACATGGCGAGCAAAATCAATGGCATCAAAACGGAATATTAGCTCGCTTGTCAAATTATAAGGATGGTAAAGAATATGGCAAACAAAAGGGTTGGCGGAGTGATGGTGATTTGAGGTATAACTATCAAATGATAGACAATAGGAGGTATGGATTCATTGGATCAAAAATATGTGTACCTGTAAAAATGTAAATGCGATATAATATTTCAATAGTATTATTAATTATTTTTTCATGCGTAACTGAAAAAAGCAAAAATTTTCATTTACCAATCTATACGCCTGCTGACCTTGACCCCGATTGGGTTGATAATTCATTGCATATGTCGAAATCTCCACATTTTATTCCAAAATTTTCTTTTAAAAATCAGAAAGGGAAGACCATTGATTCAGATTTAGTTGAAGGTAAAATACTGGCAGTTAACTATTTTTTTACAACTTGTCCAAGTATTTGTCCAATATTAACTAATAATATGAAAAGAGTTCAGAATACATTTTTAAAAGATCTGGAAGTTTTAATTCTTTCCCATACAGTCTACCCAGAACATGATTCTGTTGCTGTATTGGATGCATATGCGGAATTATATGATATTTTACCGGAGAACTGGCATTTGCTCACTGGAGACAAATCAGAAATCTATAAGATGGCAAGAAAAGGATATTTTGCGGTAAAAGGTGATTCAATCTATGATTTAGATGCGTTTATTCACACCGAAAATTTTGTATTAGTAGATAAAAAATCTAGGATTAGAGGTTTTTATAACGGTACCAATAAACATGAAGTAAATAGAATGATCGAGGATATATTTGCTCTGAAAAATGAAGTTCCAGCACTTTAACAAATTATATATAATCCAGGAAAAACAATGAAAAATATATTCAGAATATTATTTCCACTTATAGCAATCATTAATGCTCAAAATGATATGACTGTATTATTTCAGTATTTTGATGAGTCTGTAGATATATATGTTGAAGAAGATGAGATAGTAATTAGTGCAGATGGAGTTCCATCTCATTTAAGTCCATATTTTCCTGAAACATTTAATGACAGTCAAAATGGATTATATTATTTTGAAGATCAAAATAATGATGGTTTAAATGATTGGTTTATAGATCCTCATGATGGGATGAATGTAAACCCCAATCAAATTGGTCTTCAGGATTATGAATTTCGAATTCCTCTTAATCCAGAAATAAATTCTCAGGGTCCGACAGATACATTCCTAGGTGCAATAGGTGTATCGTTAAATGGTGTACCCCTATATAATGAATATGAAGGTCCAACGGCTCAGTTAGATCCACAAACAATTCTTAGTTTTGATCTTGCACAAGGTCATCCTGCACCTGGGGGATCATATCATTATCATTTTCCTCCTGAGTCATTATTTGTAACAACTGAAGATAATTTTATTGGTTTTGCAGCAGATGGTTTTCCTGTTTATGGACCAAAAAACATAGATGGATATAATGTTGAGAATCTAGATGATTATCATGCAGAATTCGGACCGACTCCAGACTTTCCTGATGGTATTTATCATTATCATACCACCTATACTTCTCCGTATATAATAGGTGCCTTCGCTGGAACTATTGGCACTGGATTTGGTGGTGGTGGTGGTGGCGGCGGCGGCGGCGGAGTTGTTGATTGCTTGGTCGCTCCTCCAAATATGCCATGTTGTGGAGATGGTATATGTGGAGGACCTGAAAATGAAAATAATTGTTCTGAAGACTGTCTGAGTGGTAATCAAGGGCCGAACCTATTCAATTTTTCTATTGTACCAGATACTATCAATGTGAGTCAGGAAAGTAGTAGTGTTGGATATATAATCGGAGTTGAACACCCTGATAATTATTTATTGAACTATACTGTTCGATTAATTATAAATGGAGGGATAAATAATGGTGGTGAAATGATAGAAAGTTCTGGTGATTTTAATGATAGTGTAATGTCGGCCACTGTTGCTGGGAGTATAGAAATTCCTTTGGAATCAACCGAAGGTCATTGGAATATAAGAATAATCCTAAGGGATGTTCTTGATAATGTTAGTAATATTGGCCCAACACAACTAGAAAATCAAAATTTTCAAAATTATATTTATATCATCAATTCAGAATTAAACTATGATAGAAAGATTTCTTCCCCCAAAGAATTTTCTATTAGTAGGAATTACCCAAATCCTTTTAACCCTATCACTTCAATTGATTTTTCGGTTGCAAAAAAAACGAGAGTTAAGATAACTATATATAATATAATGGGTGTTGAAGTAGCTATTTTATTAAATAAAATCATCCATGCTGGTACCCGATCTATTTCTTGGAATGCAAAAGAGCAATCGAGCGGAGTTTATTATGTCCATATGCAAGCCGATGCTTTTAATGCTTATAGAAAGGTTCTGCTCATAAAATAATATCTTCTCTTTGAATAATTGCGTTATAAATTCCTTCTCCCCATTTTTTATGAGCAATAGCATTAGGATGAAAACCATCATCAGCAAAATATTTATGAGATAAACTAGCTGGGAGTGGTAAGTAAATTGTTTTATCATCGATATTACTTATGGACATTTTTAATATTTTATTCATTAAATCAGACCGATATTTTAGGAAAGTACGAACTGGAAATGGCAATGATGGAAAACTTTTAAATGGAGGTACAGAAGAGCAAACTATGAGTGCGTTTGGATATAAATTTCGAATACGCTCATGGAATTTTTTCCATTGATTTTTCCAATTAAACATAGAAGTTCCCTCTTTACAATCATTTACTCCCATACATATAAATACAACGCTGGCTTTATTTGGCATTCTATTCATAAAGGTTGGATACAGTTCTGCTAATTGGATTCCAGTTTTTCCTAATATATGCCATTCTACTGTTTTATTGATGTGCGTGTGGATTTTGTTTGCTAGTAAATATGTAAAATTTTCTTTTTGATTTGAAAGGCCCACTCCTGCTATCGGTGATTCACCAATGCAAAGAATACTAATATCCGACTTTCCAACCCCTACTTTACCTTTCCTATCACCAGGTGCTTCTGGCATGCGTAAAATAGTATTACGTACTTTGTGTGCCATAATTAGAACCAGGGGGATTAGTATAAAACTAAATAGATATCGAGCCCCTATAAATATCATATTTCTATATCTAAGATAATTAATAATTACAATCTAAGGTATATCTATTAAGAAACTACAATTTGAAAAAGCATAAACTGCAAAATTAAAATTTTAATAATAACTTATAATCTGGGATTTATAAAAATTTATTTTTAAGCCTGTTTATTCTCAGTGCCAATTTTTTCTTTTTTCTTTATCTTTACCCTTGGTGAATGTAATCTCAGATGAATAACCTAATAATATAAGGATAAATTATGTATTTACTGAAGATTGTACTTCGTATGATATTATTTTTTGTAACCATTTACAATATAGGTTTATTAAAAGCCCAGGGAGCTTTTTCAGTTTCCTGTGATATTTATAGCCAATATATCTGGAGGGGAACTCAATTTGGAACTGGGCCATCGATTCAACCAGGGATATCATATACTACTGGACCTTTCACGCTTGGTGCATGGGCTGCTTGGCAGCATGGTGGAGATGGTAGTGAAAATGATTTATTTGCTACATATAATGTTGGGGATTATTCTTTAACAATTACTGATTATTATTTTCCCGGTGCTCCTCCGAAAGGTGATTTTACTGAGTTTGCAAGTGATACAGGTGCACATAATGTTGAAGTATCCTTTGGGGGATCTTTTAGTGGTATTAGTCTAACTACAGGAATCTTCATTATTGAGCCTGCCTTTTATGGTGTGTACGAAAATGATAAAGCACCATTGTCAAAGTATATCAATATCTCTTATGGGCCTTTTATGCTGGGTCTGGGAGATGGTGGTTATACAAAGAATGGTAAATTTTCGCCAATAGAAATTGGAATTACTGCCAGTAATGAAAAGTATCGTTGCTCCTGGATATTAAATCCCGATAGCGGATTGGCCTTTTTAATCGTAGGAATGAGTCTTTAAATTAGAAACCTTAGTTTTGATTATTGATTCAATCTTGTTAACTATATTGTATTAAATTTTAAAACTTTTTAATATGTATTATATTTTCTTTGTTGATTTATAATCGGATATTTTAATTAAGTTTTAAGAGCCTAATATTAATAAACCTGTAAATATAGCCTTATTTGGTTTTGGACGGATTGGTCGTAATATTTTTCGATTATGTTATAAGGACCCTCTGTTTAATATTGTTGCCATTAGTGAACATAGTCATGTGGAAGCTTTGCATTATCTATTGGTCAGAGATTCTATACATGGAGTGCTAGGTGATGATATAGAGTTAGATGGAGATAATTTTATTGTAAATGGGAAAAAAATTAAAATTTTGCCAGGGGATAAACCTGGAGAAATATCTTGGTCTACTTTAGGTGTTGATGTAGTTATAGATGCTACAGGTAAATATTTATTACGTGAAGAACTAAAAAAACATATCCAAGCAGGTGCTAAACGTGTCATTGTTTCACGCACACCGAAAGATCAAATAGACCGAATTGTAATACATGGTGTAAATGAAAATTCTATTGAACAATCAGATGAAATAATTTCTGCTACATCCTCTACTACCCAAGTATTGGCACTGATGATAAAAATCCTAAATGAACATTTCTCTGTTAATCGTGCTATGATGACTACAGTTCATGCTTTCACATCGGATCAGCCGCTGGCAGATGCCATAGGTCTTGATTTAAGAAGAAGTCGTTCTGCAGTTGAAAATATTATTCCTAATACAACGGGAGCTCCAAAGATTGTTGCAAAGTTGATGCCCGAATTTTCTGGAAAAATCGCTGGTATCGCATTTAATGTTCCTGTACCAAATGGTTCTTGTGTTGATTTAACTACGGAATTAAAAAATGTTCCAACTCCCGATGAAGTAAATCAAGTCATGAAGGATGAAGCAGAAAAAGGATATTATGGTATTTTGGGATATACGGATGATCCTATTGTATCAAGTGATGTGAATGGCCGTGAAGAGACTATGGTCTTTGATGCCAAGGCTACAATGATTACATCGAAAAAATTATTAAAAACCATTTGCTGGTATGATAATGGATGGGGTTTTTCTAAACGTATCCTGGATACTATTTTACTCTACAAAAATGATGGATCTTTATAATGAGAATTGCAATTAATGGATTTGGGCGAATTGGGAGGTCCGTATTTAGAGTGCTAAATGATCATAAGAAAATTGAAGTAGTGGCAATAAATGATATATTTGATAAAGGTGCGCTTGTATATCTATTGAAATATGATACTGTAATGGGCCGATTCCCTGGTTTGGTTTCACTTGATGGAGATATCTTAAACGCTGGAGAGCATCAAGTTAAATTACTAGCAGAACGAGTTCCTGAAAAGTTGCCTTGGGATGAATTAGAAGTAGATATTGTGATAGAGTCCACTGGAATTTTTAGAAAACATGATCAACTGAAAAAACATCTTTCTGCAGGGGCAAAGAAAGTAATTCTAACCGTTCCTGCAAAGGATGAAATCGATTATACTGTTGTACTTGGAGTGAATGATGATGGTTTAAAGGAGAAACATAAAATTATTTCTAATGCAAGTTGTACTACGAATTGTCTTGCACCAATGGCTAAAGTACTCCATGAAGAATTTGGTATTGAGATTGGAGTGATAAATACTATTCATGCCTATACCAATGATCAGCGCCTTGCAGATGTACCTCATTCTGATTGGAGGAGAAGCAGGGCTGCAGCTGAAAATGTAATTCCAACAACTACAGGTGCAGCCCGAGCTGTAGGCCAAGTTTTACCAGCATTGGATGGAAAATTAGATGGAATCGCTATGCGGGTTCCCGTGCCCGATGGTTCAGTAGTTGATTTTAATGTATACTTAAAGCAGGATGTCACGGTTGAAGATATTAATGATGCTGTATACGCTGCTTCTGAGAATGGTTCTATTTCAAAAATATTAGAATATTCAACCTTACCAGTTGTGTCTACAGATATAATTGGGAATAAACATTCATCTATTTTTGATGCACCGTTTACTAGAGTAGTGCAGGGGAATTATGTAAAAACACTAAACTGGTATGATAATGAGTGGGGTTATTCTAATCGAGTTGTAGACCTAATAGGGGTTTTGACAGAATTATGCTAATTACTAATATTTTTGGATGGAACAATTGTGGTTATAGGAATTAACTTCACAATACGACCTGGATTTTCTAAGGCCACGTAAATAAACCCGCCAGGACCGACTTCAACATCTCTAACTCTGCTACCTGCATTGAAAATAATTTCTTCATCAACTTTTTTCCCATTTTTAATAACCAGTCGATGCAAACGTTCAAACTTTAATGATGTTACCAAAAGATTATTTTTCCATGGTTTAAATGCTCCTTCATTATAAAACTTGATTCCGCATACTGCGATAGATGGTGTCCAGTGCCATACTGGCTGTTCCATTCCCTTTTTATGAGTGAAATCGCTAATTTTAGTTCCAATATAATTTATGCCATAGGTAATAACTGGCCATCCATAATTATGACCTTTGTATACTATATTTAATTCATCGCCGCCTCGAGGACCATGTTCTGTTTCCCAGATATTCCGTGTTACAGGATGAATCGCAAGTCCCTGCGGATTCCGGTTTCCGTATGTCCAAATAGTATGACAAGCACCTTCTACATTATAATAAGGATTATCTGTTGGAATGCTTCCATCATCATTGATACGATGGATCTTCCCATTTGGAAGTGCGATGTCTTGTGCCTGGTTACGCATACCTCTGTCACCAATGCTAAAATATAAAAAACCAGAATCATCAAATAAAATTCTGGAACCAAAATGTAGTGAAGATTTACTAAAATAATTTTCTGGTGACCTATAAAGAATTTGAAAATTTATTAATGTATTATTATCTAATACTGCTCTTGCAATAGATGTATGGCTTTGTTTATTATATAGAATATCGCTATAGCTTAAGTAAATAAGATGGTTTCTTTCAAAATCAGGATGTATTTCTACATCAAGCAGACCACCTTGGCCTCTATAATAAATATTCGGAGTATTCATAATTTGAATTTTTTGACCGTTTTTATCAACCCGCCATAATACTCCTGAAATGTCCGTTACTAATAGTTCTCCACTTGGAAGAAAGGCCATACCCCAAGGAATATTGTAACCACTTGAAAAGTTTTTTACCTCGAAGGAAATTAGTTGGGTGTGGTATATACCTTGATCCCAATCAATATCTTTATTTTGAGAAAATATCAAAGCGATAGAAAATAATGATATTGAAAGAATTTTCACCGATTGTTAAGAAAACTTTAGTATCATTAGTATTATTTTAATATAATAATTAATTAAAAGTGATAAATAATACCATTTTTAAACTGGATTTTTAATCCGATATTTGCGTGTAGAATACCAATTCAGATAATAAATGAAGATATATATAAGTGCAGATATGGAAGGCATAACAGGAGTTACTCATTGGGATGAGGTCGACCATGATAAAACCGTCTATATTCAATTTCAAAAACAAATGTCTCTAGAAGTAGCTGCAGCCTGTGAGGGGGCATTGGAAGCTGGTGCGAAGGAAATTTGGGTCAAAGATGCTCATTATACTGGTCGTAATATTATATCAAAAATGTTACCCAAAGCAGTAAAATTAATTCGGGGATGGAGCGGACATCCTTACTGTATGGTACAAGAATTGGATGATTCATTTGATGCTCTAGTAATGATAGGTTATCATTCTAGAGCAGGTCAAGGGGGAAATCCTCTTGCTCATACCCTATCATCTTCAAAAATTGATTCTATACATATCAATGGTCAACAGACATCCGAATTTTTTTTACATGGTAATATTGCGGCAAAACATCATGTCCCAATTGTATTTTTATCAGGTGATGTAGGATTATGCGAAGAAGTATTGAAGGTCAGCCCTGTAACCACAACTGTTGCAACGATGGTTGGGGTGGGTGACTCAACGATCAGTATTCAACCTCAGGAATCTATTGATAACATCAAATCAAAAGTCAAATCGTCCTTGTCAAGAAAATTTTCCGATTGTCTTTGGAATCATCCGAAATCGTTTGATGTACAAATCCGATTTAACAGTCATCAAAAAGCTTATCGAGCTTCATATTATCCAGGTGCGAATCTGATTGAACCAAAAACTATAAAATTTCATTCTGAAGATTATGATGATGTGATGAAAATGATACTTTTTGTAGTTTAATAATGGATTTTGTTATTAAACCTTCAGACCCATTATTTATTCCCGTGAAAGATACGGATAAACAATTTCCAGTTAACTCTGTATATTGTGTTGGCAGGAATTATATAGCGCATTCAATAGAACTTGGGAATGACCCATCCAAACCTCCGTTGTTTTTTTCTAAACCAAGTTGGACAGTTAAAATTATAGATAATGAAATACCTTATCCTGAATCTACATCAGATTTTCAGCATGAGGTAGAATTGGTTATTGCAATGGGATCCGAAAAAAATATTTATGGTTTTGCTGTGGGTGTTGATTTAACCTGTAGGGACTTACAATTTAAGGCAAAAAAAGAAGGGAAGCCTTGGTTCTCAGCTAAAGTATTTTATGGTTCTGCTCCAGTTTCTGAGATTGTATCTGTAGATAATAATTTCGAATTTTCTAATCTCCGTATTGCATTGACAGTGAATGAAGAATTACGCCAATCTATTCTTTGTGGAGAGATGATATGGTCTCCAAAAAAAATTATAAACCACCTTAGAGATCAAGTGCCCCTAAAAGCAGGTGATTTAATTTTTACTGGTACCCCTTCAGGTGTAAATAAAATGATTAAAGGTGATAAAATTCACGCTGAAGTAAGCGGATTTGTTGAATTGGACTTCAGAATTATTTAAATGATGGCAAATAATATGAACAAGGATAATAAAATAAATAACCTTAGAGATAAGATTGATACTTATGATGATAAAATTATGGAAATATTGGTTGAACGGTTTAGGATAGTGAAAGAAATAGGACAAATAAAATCAACAATTATTTTAGAGATAGAAAATCTAGAAAGAGAAAAAGAAATTGTTGACAGGTTATCAGACAAATTAAAAGGAAAGATTGAAAGGAAGGATATTTTTAAAATATTAGAGCCAATATTTGAAATCTCAAAAAAATTTCAGGAGGAATAATAATGTTGGTAACCCATTACTCCTTGCCTTAATATCCACACTTATGAATCAGGCAAACATAAAAAACTTCTTTGCGAAGTATTGGTATTTTAAAAGAGGAGGGAGATTGTAGTCTCAAGGAGGCCAGTATACGCTGATTACAATTAACCCCGATAATTAATCGGGGTTTTTTTTTATTCGTAATCAAAATCAACTTGAGTCTAGTACATCATGCTAAACATTTTAAATAGTTCTAAACTAATTGTATTTGTCTGGAAATTATAATGATGCATATTGAAAGAATCTACATTTTGGGTATTAATTTATTTTTTTTTTAAAGTTCAATTAAAATGGATAATACAAAGCTTTCATTTAATGATTTTGAAGAATTAGTTTCCAAAGGATATCGGACCATACCTGTTTATCAGTGTATCCTCGCTGACCTTTTAACTCCAGTGGCTGCTTGGCTACATCTATCCCAAAGTGCCAAACATGCTTTTCTTTTAGAATCTGTCGAAGGCGGTAATCAATATGCCAGATACTCTTATGTGGGATTTAATCCTGCAAAAATTATTGCTAAACATAATGGTATTACGACTATTACTGAAAATGAAACAGTTGTAAAAGTGGATATTCCATTTTTGGACTTACTGCGACAGATTCAGTCTAAATATAATATGGTGAAAATTCCTGGTGTACCCGCATTCACAGGAGGGCTTGTAGGTTACCTTGGTTATGAAGCTGGTTCCTGGGTTGAAGACATCCCTATTCATACAAATACTGCATTAGATGTACCGGATGCGGTATTCATGCTTTTTGAAGATATGATTGCTTTTGATCATTTGAAAGGATCTGCGCTCGTAGTTTCTAACGTAAATGTTAATATAGATAAAGATTTGAGGTTCCAATTTTATTCTGCTCATGAAAGAGTGGATAACTTGGGGGAGGCACTTCATTCTGATGTGAATTACCAAACACCTATGCGTGTTGGTCGCAGTAGGGTTTCATCAAATTTTACAAAACAATCTTTTAAATCTGCTGTAATAAAGGCCAAAAAACATATATTGAATGGTGAAATTTTTCAATTGGTTCTAAGCCAGAGGTTTAAGCGTCGAACAACAGTAAATCCTTCAACGCTATACCGTGCACTACGCAATATTAACCCATCTCCTTATATGTTCCATTTAAAGATTGATGACTTAGATATCATTGGTGCATCTCCTGAGCTATTAGTGAAAGTAGAAGATAATATGATTGAGATTCGACCCATTGCAGGTACTAGGTTAAGAGGTCAAACAAATGAAGAAGATGCAATATTAGCTAAAGATCTTATGAATGATGAAAAAGAGTGTGCTGAGCATCTTATGTTATTGGATTTAGGACGGAATGATGTAGGGCGGGTGTCCAAATTTGGATCGGTAATTGTTCCAGAAAAAATGATTATCGAAAATTACTCACATGTGATGCATATTGTTTCTGATGTAAAAGGTCAGTTGTTAAAGGATAGAGATTCTTTTGATGCACTTATGAGTGGATTTCCTGCTGGAACTGTGACTGGTGCTCCAAAGATTCGTGCTATGGAAATAATTCATGAACTTGAGCCAGATCGCCGAAATATTTATTCTGGTGCAGTAGGATATTTTGATTTTACAGGAAACCTGAATACTTGTATAGCGATTAGAACAATGGTTATGAAAGATGGTATTGTTCATTTTCAATCTGGAGCGGGTATTGTCCATGATTCAGACCCAGATAAAGAATATGAAGAAACCGTTAATAAGGCTAAAGCAATCATGGCGGCAATTGATTTTGCTGAAAATGGATTAATAGCATGATCCTGGTAATTGATAATTATGATTCTTTCACTTATAATTTAGTGCAATACGTTGGTACTATTAATCCAGATGTAAAAGTTGTTAGAAATAATCAGTTCGAATTAGATGTAATAGAGACCTGGAATCCATCACATATATTGATTTCTCCAGGACCAGGAAGACCAGAAGCTGCAGGGAATTCAATTAAAATCATTAATAAGTACGGAATTAACGTACCTATTTTAGGTGTTTGTTTAGGACACCAAGCCATTGTGGTGGCCTATGGTGGAAAAGTTATTCAATCTTCTGAGATCGTACATGGGAAAACAGATTCTATCAAACACAAAGCATCTGTCCTTTTCAAAAATATGAATAATCCATTTAATGCGACGCGTTATCATTCATTGATTGCTGATATTATATCATTACCAAAAGATTTAAAAATAACAGCTGAGCTGAAAAATGGAATTATAATGGGTGTCGAGCATTGTTTGTATCCTGTTTTTGGAGTTCAGTTTCATCCTGAATCAATCGCCACCGAAAATGGAATTAAAATAATTAAGAATTTTTTAAAGGTTTAAGTATGAAGGAAATCCTAGAGAAGCTTTTAAACAAAAAAAATCTAGAAAGAAAAGAAGCATTCAATGTAATGCTTTCCATTATGTCTGGAGAGTATGGTAACGCACAAATAGCTGGTTTTTTAATGGCACTTAGAGCAAAGGGTGAGACAATAGATGAGATCACTGGTTTTGCTCAAGCGATGAGGGAGAAGATGGTTAAAGTATCTTTGGATTGTTCTGCCATTGATATGTGTGGAACTGGTGGTGATGCATCAGGAACGTTCAATATTTCAACTACAGCAACTTTTGTTGTTGCTGGAGCTGGTATTCATGTAGCAAAACATGGAAACCGTTCCATGACATCAAAATCAGGTTCTGCAGATGTTTTACAAGCACTGGGGATTCCCATAAATAAAACTGTACAAGAATCTATACATGATATTGAGGAGGTTGGATTGGGTTTTATGTTTGCTCCCGCTTATCACCCTGCTATGAAGTATGCCGTTGGAGCCCGGAAATCTTTGGCAATCAGAACAGTTTTTAATATCCTAGGCCCTCTTTGTAACCCCGCTGGTGTAAAAGCACAAGCAATGGGGATTTTTGATCCCGATTTGACTGAGATCCAAGCTAATGTTTTAAAAGCACTTGGTTCTATGAATGTGATGGTATTTAATAGTAGTGATGGATTGGATGAAATTTCTACAACTGGCACTACTAAAATCAGTCAAATGCAAAATGGTGGTGAAGTAATAACATTTGAATTTGATGCAATAGAATTAGGTTTAAAGAAAAGTATCTTAAATGATCATAGAGGATCGGAGCCCAAAGAAAATGCTAAAATAATTCATTCTGTGTTAAATGGTGAAAAAGGTCCAAAAAGGGACATAGTTTTACTTAATGCTGCTGCGGGTATTGTTGTTGGCGGTAAAGCAAAAAACCTAAAAGAAGGATTAGATAAAGCACTAGAGTCGCTGGACTCAGGCAAAGCACTTGATATTCTTAAAAGACTTGAAAAATGAATATTCTTGAACAAATATTAGAAATCAAAAGAAAAGAGGCCGAAAAAAGCCAACCATACCTAGTAAAGGATGAACCATCAAATAGGTTAAGCCTGAAGGATTGTCTTTCTTCTTCAAGTATTTCAGTTATAGCTGAAATTAAAATGAAATCTCCTAGCGAAGGAGATATTTTATTAAATGCCGACCCTGTTCAAATTGCTAAAGATTACGAATCTGTCGGTGCTTCTGCAATTTCTGTTATTACTGACCAACAGTTTTTTGGAGGTCACATAAATATTTTGAAATTAGTAAAACAAGCTGTATCTATTCCTGTTATTCGGAAGGATTTTATTGTTCACCATAACCAGATTCTGGAAGCAGGATCTGCTGGTGCTGATGCTTATTTATTAATTGCGGAGGCATTAAATAGCCAAAAGATTTCAGAATTCATTGATTATGGAAAAGAATTAGGTCTTGAAGCTTTGGTTGAATTTCATGCTGAAGAAAACACTGAGATAATAAAACAAATTTCACCTGATATTGTCGGTGTTAACTGTCGTGACTTAAAAACTATGAAAACTGATATAAATTATTTTGGTAAGATGATAAATCGTTTGCCAGTTAATTCAATAAAAATTGCTGAAAGTGGAATAACCACTAACAATGAATTACGATACGTATTTGATTTAGGTTATAATGCAGTTCTTGTTGGCACTTCACTGATGAAAACTGGATATCCTGGTAAGGCATTAGAAGATTTAATTAAAGGAATTATATGATCCCTACAAAAATTTGTGGTATTACCAATTTTCCCGATGCTGAATGTGCTGTGAATTACGGTGCTGCTGCTATCGGTTTTATATTCTATGAGAAAAGCCCTCGTTATATTTCCATTGAAAAAGCAAAATCTATCTCAAATGAATTGCCTGATGAAGTTTCCCGAATTGGTGTTTTTGTAAATCATGAAAAATCGTTCATTAATGAAATAGTTGAATCTGTTCCACTTAATATGGTTCAGTTTCATGGGAATGAGTCGCCAGAATTTTGTTGCTCCTTTGATTTACCTGTAATTAAGGCTTTCAGAATCAAAGATGATAAAAGTATATCCACAATGGATGCATACAAAGTGGAAGCTTTCTTATTAGATACTTATTCCAAGAATTATTATGGAGGGACTGGACAAACATTTGACTGGACTTTATTAAAAAATAATATGCATAAATCAATAATTTTATCTGGTGGACTTAGTCTGGAGAATATTTTAGATGCTATTAATTTACTAAATCCATCTGCGGTTGATGTAAATAGTGGGTTAGAATTATCCCCAGGAATTAAAGATCACTCGAAAATTATTGATTTGTTTAATCTACTTAGGAAAATGAAACAAATTAAGAAATATGCTAATTTATTTAAGTATTAACTATTTATTGAACTAGCTATGACTTAAGAATAAAACAAAATGAAAAATCAATTTAAAAACTATAATCTTCCAGATGGGAAAGGCCATTTTGACAAATTTGGTGGCAAGTATGTCCCAGAGACCCTTATCCCAGCATTGGAAGAATTGGAAATTATCTATAATGAAGCAAGAATGGATTCTAAGTTTAAAAACGAATTAGATAATTTGCTGAAACATTACGCTGGAAGAGAAACAGCGCTTTATTATGCGGATCAAATTTCGGAAGAATTAGGATTCAATGTATTGCTTAAGAGGGAAGATTTAAATCATACTGGTGCCCACAAAATCAATAATGCTTTGGGACAAATACTTTTAGCAAAACGAATGGGGAAAAAGAGGATCATAGCTGAAACTGGTGCTGGACAGCATGGGGTCGCAACAGCGACTGTGGCGGCACGTCTAGGATTGGAGTGTATAGTTTATATGGGTGAAGAAGATATACGAAGGCAGAAGCTAAATGTTTTCCGAATGAATCTTATGGGTGCAGAAATCCGTACAGTTTCTTCTGGTAGTAAAACTTTAAAGGATGCAACAAATGAGGCTATTCGAGATTGGGTTACTAATGTTGATACCACTTATTATTTGATTGGCTCTTCAGTAGGGCCTCACCCATATCCTATGTTGGTCAGGGATTTTCAATCTGTAATTGGTAATGAAACTAGGCGCCAATTCATTGAACAATTTGGGAAGGATCTTCCTGATCGACTTGTCGCGTGCGTAGGTGGCGGTTCTAATGCATTGGGTTTATTTTATCCTTTTTTAAAGGATGATGTGAAAATTATTGGTGTAGAAGCAGCTGGAAAGGGAATCAAGTCTGGAAAACATGCTGCTACACTTACAAAAGGTGATTTTGGCGTGCTTCATGGCGCAGCATCAATTTTATTGCAAGATGATGATGGTCAGGTTTTGTTACCGTATTCTATTTCTGCAGGGTTAGATTATCCAGGTGTTGGTCCTGAGCATAGCTATTTATGTGAATCTGGAAGAGTAGATTACAAAAATGCTACTGACCAAGAAGCGTTAGATGCTTTTAGGTGGCTTTCAGAAAAAGAGGGAATCTTACCTGCACTTGAAACGGCGCACGCACTAGCCTATCTAAAACAAAAAAATAATGGCATTGAGTTTGATGAATATGTTGTAGTCTGTCTTTCTGGTCGTGGTGATAAGGATGTAAATACTGTCGCAGAAGTTTTAGGTTTTAAATTATGAATCGCATAAAAAAATTATTTAAATCGAAAAAGGTGAGATTAATTCCTTTTTTGACAGCTGGATATCCCGATCTGAATAGTACTGTAAGTCTAGTAATCTCCGCTGCAGATGCTGGTGCAGATATGATTGAAATCGGCATACCGTTTTCTGATCCGCAGGCTGATGGGCCAGTTATCCAAGCATCAAGTCAAAAAGCACTTGATAACGGCATGAATCTTAAAACATTGTTTAACCAAGTATTAGAAATACGAAAACATACAGATATTCCAATGGCACTTATGGGATATTATAATCCGATATTAAAAATAGGTCATGAAACATTTTTAGACCATTGTATTTCATCAGGAATTGATGGCTTGATTCTTCCAGATCTTCCCTTTGATGAAGCAGAACCTTTTTGTGAAAAAGCAAAATTAAAGGGGATCTCACCGATTCTTCTGGTTGCTCCAAATACATCTGGAAGCCGAATTAGACATATTTCAGATTTAGCTGGTGATCTAATTTATGCGGTCAGCATTTTGGGCATTACAGGAAACGATTTGGTTTCCAAATCAAACTTAGTTAGGTATTTAAAACGTGTTCGTAAACATAGCTTGACGCCTTTTGTTGTAGGTTTCGGTATAAGAACACGTGATGATGTATTATGGTTTAATAATCATTCTGACGGGGCTGTAGTTGGATCAGCTATTATTGAAAAAATAAATAATCATCCAAACCCTTCAGAAGTGGTAAAAAGATTTATTTTGGAAATGAGAGGAAACTGATGATTACAATTGGAATTCAAGGTGGAAAAGGCAGTTTTTCTGAACAGGCGGCCTGGGAATTTGCACATAATCATGGGTTAGAAGGTTCAGAGATAATTTATCAGATTTCTTCTAGTATGGTTTTATCTGGTGTGGAAAATGGTGATACCGATTATGGTATCTTTGCAATGGAAAATGCACAAGGAGGTGTAGTAATTGAAAGTGTGGAAGCATTAGCTAAATATCGGTGTGATATTATTGAAATGTTTCATATCCCCGTAGATCAGAATCTTTTGGGATTAACTGGTACTCATTTAGGAGATATAACTCAGATACACTCCCATCAGCAAGCCTTACGCCAGTGTAAGGATTATTTGAGTGAACATTTCTGGACCCGCCCACTGATCGAAGAAGATGATACGGCTGAAGCTGCACGACGATTATCGGAAGGTAAATTACCTACAACTGCTGCAGTAATTGCGAATAAATCCTGTGCTAATCTTTATGGCCTAGAAATCCTTTCTGAGAGTATTCATGATTTGAAGCATAACTTGACATTATTTATTGGAGTAAGGAAACTGGAGGATGTATGAATAGTGTTGGTATCATTGGCTTTGGCAGATTTGGGAAAGTATTGGCCAATATTTTACAAAAAGGATTTTCAATTAAAGCCTATGACCCCGAGCTAATACATATTTTTCCTGGTGTTTCATTTGTAAGTCTGGATGAAGTTTTAGAAGAAAAGGTCGTTTTTATTGCTGTTCCTATTAGGAAATTTGAATCAACGATCCAGGAAATTGAAATTAACCTTTCTAATGAAACCACGATTATTGATGTGTGTTCTGTGAAAAAATATCCTGTAAAAGTTATGCAAACTATTTTAAAGGATAACGTAGGTATTATTGCTACCCATCCTATGTTTGGACCTGATTCATTTATTTCAAACAAACGTTTAAAAATGATGATGAACAATACAAGAGACGTTTATAATCGGTTTGATTTTTGGAAACAATATTTTCTTGATCAAGGCATACAGGTAATAGAAATGTCTCCAGACCAACATGATGAAATGGCTGCAAAAACTCAAGGAGTCACTCATTTTTTGGGACGGATGTTAAAAGAATTTGGGATTAGAAAAACATCTATTGATACCCAAGGATTTCGTGACCTATTGGATCTTGTAGAACAAACTTGCAATGATACTTGGGAGCTTTATATAGACTTACAGGTCTATAATCCTTATACAGATGAAATAATTGAAAAGTTAAAACTGGCAACTAAATCATTGGATAATCATTTAAAGGAATTAAAAAATGTGGGAAATTAACAGCTGGAGAAAGTTTGAAGGGAAACACATACCCCATTATCCAGATCAAAATCACTTGAAGCAAGTTGAGAATACCTTGAAGTCATTCCCGCCATTGGTTTTTGCTGGAGAAGTGCGTTCGCTAAAACAATCATTAGTTGAAGTTGTAGAAGGAAATAGTTTTTTACTACAAGGTGGTGATTGTGCTGAGAGCTTTACAGAATTTCATGCTGATAATATCCGAGATACATTTCGTGTTATTTTACAGATGGCTGTGATTCTTACATCTGGAATAAACTTACCAGTAGTTAAAGTTGGTCGTATGGCTGGACAATTTGCTAAACCTAGATCAAGCTCCACGGAAACAAAAGATGGGACTGAACTTCCAAGTTATACTGGTGATATTATTAATGATATTCAATTTGATTCAGATAATAGAAAACCAAACCCTGATAGAATGCTCAAGGCTTATTCTCAGGCTGCATCCACTTTGAATTTGTTGAGGGCTTTTGCAGATGGGGGTTATGCAGATTTACGACACGTTAATTCTTGGAATATGGGTTTCGTGAAAAGTGGTCCTCAGGGTGAAAGATACCGTCATTTGGCCCATCAAATACAGGAGAGTCTAAATTTCATGGAAGCTTTAGGGATTAATGCAAATAATACTCCACAGCTTCGCCAAGTTAATTATTATACTAGCCATGAAGCATTATTACTTCCTTATGAAGAAGCACTTACAAGAATAGATTCTACATCTGGAGATATTTATGATACATCCGCTCATTTTGTTTGGATTGGTGATAGAACCAGATTCAAAGATAGTGCACACGTAGAATTTTGCAGAGGCATCAAAAATCCAATTGGAATTAAATGTGGGCCATCTTTAGATCCAGAAGAACTTATTGAATTATTGGATATTCTTAATCCAAATGATGAAGGTGGTCGGATTACATTAATCGCTCGCTTTGGCCATGATCAGGTAGAATCATATTTGCCGAAATTAATTCGAAAAATAAAATCAGAAGGTCGAACAGTTATATGGTCATGCGATCCTATGCATGGGAATACGATTAAAAGCAGTGATGGAATAAAAACTCGTACCTTTGATTCGATTATGAATGAAGTAAAACAAAGTGTATCCGTACATAAGGCAGAAGGATCAAGATTAGGAGGAATACACTTAGAGATGACAGGACAAAATGTCACAGAATGTACTGGGGGTTTGGATGACATATCTGATAAAGATTTAACAGACAGATATAGAACTCACTGTGATCCAAGGCTCAATGCAAATCAAGCTATTGAATTGGCTTTTCTTGTAGCCGATGAATTAAAGAATAATGGTCATTAAAGGGGGAATTTCATTTCCTGGTGATAAGTCTATATCCCATCGAGCACTTATGTTAGCTTCAATTGCAGATGGAGATTCAAGAATTTCAAATCTTTCAACAGGAGAAGATATCCAATCTACCAGAGTTTGTTTAGAATCATGTGGTATCAAAATTAATGAAGATGATGGCATAGTTGTTGTCACTGGGGGGAAATTCTCGGATCCTGATCAACCATTAAATTGTGGGAACTCTGGAACCACAACTCGATTACTTATAGGTTTATTGGCTGGGCAGGGTATTAACGCCACCTTTACTGGAGATAAATCTCTTAGAGCTCGACCAATGAATCGTATATTAAACCCTCTTTCTCAAATGCAACTCAGATCAAAAAGTGATGGAGGGAGGCTCCCAGTAACTATTTACAAAAGTATGATAAAGGGTATTAATTATAAATCTCCTATAGCTAGTGCTCAGATAAAGTCAGCTCTTATTTTTGCAGGGTTGGGCGCAAGAAGTAATACATCAATTACTGAACCAATTCTCTCGAGAAATCACACTGAAAAAATGCTGAAAGTACTAGGAGTAAATCTTTTTACTGATGGATTTGTAACAACAGTTTCCCGATTAAAATCACCTCTTCGCAATTTCAATCTGAATGTCCCTGCTGATCCATCAACATGTGCGTTTTTTGCGGCAGCTGTAGCTCTTGTACCAGGATCTAATATTATAATAGATAGGATCTTATGGAATCCTACACGAAATGGGTTTTTTTCAGTAATTGATAAGATGGGTGTGGGTATAGAATATATTGATCAATGGGAAGAAGCTGGAGAAAGAATAGCAAAATTGAATGTATTCTTTAAATCCTTAAAAGGAATTAATATCACAAAAAAACAAATACCAACTTTGATTGATGAATTACCAATCATTGCAATTCTTGCAACCCAGGCTGAAGGAAAAACAGTAGTATCTGGTGCAGAAGAACTTCGTTTCAAAGAGTGTGATAGAATTAATGCGATCTGTTTGAATCTAAAACGGATGGGGGCCGATATTAAAGAATTACAGGATGGTTTTATAATTAACGGGCCAAAAGAATTAGTTGGTAATAAGATAAAAACTTTTGATGATCATCGTATTGCCATGGCATTTACAATCGCAGGACTAATTTCACGTGGAGATGTGGTAATTGATAATCAAGAATGTGTTTCCATCTCTTTTCCTGAATTCTTTAATGAATTAAGCAGGTTGAAAAAATGAAACAATTTGCTGTTGTCGGTGATCCAATTGAACATAGTTTGAGCCCAATGCTTCATAAAGAAATCTATCGTCAATTAGGAATTAAGGCTTCATTTGAAATAGCTCATATAGAGAAGGAATATCTTCAAATATTTATCAACGAAAACAAATTAGATGGATTCAATGTGACTATACCCCACAAAGAATCAATTATTCCATATTTAGATAAATTAGATAAATCTGCAGAAGCCATTGGTGCAGTAAATTGTGTAAAAAGAGAAAAAGGATATAATACTGACTGGATTGGATTTCTAAATGCAATGACTAATAATGATATAGAGATTAATGGGAAAAATTGTCTTATAATTGGAGCTGGTGGTGCTGCACGTGCTATTGCTTATGCATTTGTTCAGGCCAAAGCTAAATCAATTATTTTTCATAATAGAACAAAAAGTAAGGTGAAGACTTTAGCTGATTGGATAAATAAGTTATATCCAGAAAATAATTCTTTTGGAGAACCAGAGATCGTTGTTAATTGTACACCAATTGGGATGTGGCCAAATACTAATTCTATACCCATGAATATAGATAGCATAACAACAATTAATGTTTTAGTAGATACTATTTATAATCCCTTTGAGACTCGGTGGCTTAAAATGGGTAAAACAATAGGAATAAAAACAATAAGAGGGTTGGATATGTTTATTTTTCAAGGTTTAGCATCAGCTGATATATGGTTTGGCAAAAAAGTTTCAATAAAACTTGACTTAGAAACAATTAAAAAGGTATTAAAAAGAGAATTATGTTAGCAAGATTAAAATTTTTAACAGCAGGAGAATCCCATGGACGCGGGCTTTTAGGGATATTAGATGGTATACCTGCAGATTTGATAGTTACAGAAGAATATATCGGTTTTCAATTAGCAAGAAGGCAGATGGGACACGGACGTGGAGGACGGATGAAAATTGAAAAAGATAGGGCAGAGATCTGGTGTGGTGTCCGCCATGGAAAAACATTGGGTTCCCCTATTGGACTATTAGTGCAAAATAAGGACTGGGAAAATTGGACAAATAAAATGTCCGTTTCACCTGTAGATAATAAAATTAAAAAAATTATCCTTCCGCGCCCTGGACATGCAGACCTAGCAGGAATAAAAAAATATGGATTTGATGACATCCGGAATGTTCTAGAACGTTCAAGTGCTCGAGAAACAGCTATGAGGGTAGCTTTAGGTTCGGTCTGTCGAAAATTTATTGAAGAATTTGGTATTCAGGTTGGTAGTAGAGTTGTTCAAATTCATAATGTAAAGGATAAAACAGAAATCGGTAAAAATATAAGTCCTAATGAGTTGAGCAAAAAAGTTGATTTATCTCCCGTCCGATGCATAGATAAGGAAATTGAATTAGAAATGATAAAGGCTATTGACGAAGCAAAAGCTGCAGGCGATTCTGTAGGTGGGATTTTCAATGTTATTGCAACAGGGTTACCTTATGGTCTAGGATCTCCAATGCAGTGGGATCGGAAGCTACAGGCAAGAATTTCTACTATGATGATGAGTGTAAATGCATTTAAAGGTATTGAAATTGGTAGCGGAGTGGATGGTTCAGAAAAACTGGGTAGTGAAGTGCATGATGAGATTGGTTGGGATGGAGAAAAATATACCAGGTATTCAAATAATGCAGGTGGTATAGAAGGTGGTATGAGCAATGCTCAGCCAATTATCTTAAGTATGGCGATGAAGCCTATTGCTACATTAATTAAACCGTTACGTTCTATAGATATTATTACCAAAGAAAAAAAAGATGCTCATAAAGAACGTACTGATAGTTGCGCTGTTCCAGCAGCATCGATTATCGCAGAAAGCATGCTTTGTTTTGTATTAGCAGATGCATTACTTGAGAAATTTGGTGGTGATACTATTGATCAAATCAAAGCACATATGGATGCTACAGCAGAATATTGATGAATATTTATTTGATTGGAATGATGGGGTCTGGTAAATCTATTGTTGGTAATATGCTAGCAAAAATAATAGATATGCCATTTGTTGATTTGGATAAAGAAATTGAAAAAAAAGCTGGAAAGTCAATCGCTGAAATTTTTGTGAATGACGGAGAAATAATTTTTAGAACTATGGAATCAAAACAGTTAAGACTAATCTTTGATTCAATTATCTCTTGTGGCGGAGGTGTTATATTGAATAAAAAAAATTGTACTTTTATTAAACAAAATGGAAGTACGATTTTATTAACTGCATCTATAGAAGTATTATCCCAAAGATTACAAGGTTCAAGAACAAGGCCGCTACTTTCAGGAAAAAATAATTTAGAAATTTTATCTGATTTGTGGTTAGAACGTAAATCGCAATATTTAAATACAGCAGATTTGGTTATTGATACTGATGGAAAAACAGTGGAAAAAATTTCACAAGAAATAATAAAAAAATTAAATATATGAAAACAATTCAGGTAGAATTAGGCCTAAGGTCCTATCAAGTTCATGTAAAATCGGGCTTGATTGAAAAGATTCCTGTACTATTAAGTAAAAATAATCATGGGCAAAAATGGGTTATAATCTCTCAGCATGGTTTATTGGAATTGTTTGGTTTTGAATTAATATCTGTTTTGAGAAGGCAGCATTTCAATATTGATTATGTTACTTTACCTATGGGAGAAGCTGCGAAGAGTATAAAAGAATTCAGTAGTATTATAAGCCAATTATCCGAACTTGGATGTGATAGATCTACAACTGTCTTAGCTTTAGGTGGTGGAGTCGTTGGTGATATATCTGGATTTGCCGCTTCAACTTTTATGCGTGGAATTGAATATTTTCATATTCCCACAACTCTATTAGCTATGGTTGATTCATCCATTGGAGGAAAAACAGGGATCAATATTGTGGCAGGAAAAAATATGGTAGGTACGTTTTACCAACCAAAAGGGGTTTTTGTTGATCCAAATATTTTATCATCTCTTCCCAGAACGGAAGTGATTGCAGGATTGGGCGAAGTAATTAAATATGGTGCAATAAAAGATGCCGATTTTCTTAGGGAAATTTATACTTGGCTCAATGATATTGATTCATTTCCGTTTGAAGAAGCAATCAGAAGATGCTGTGAGATTAAAGCTGGAATTATATCAATAGATGAACAGGAAAATGATCTTCGCAGAATTCTGAATTTTGGACATACTATAGGTCATGCTCTTGAAGCATATCTTGGCTATGGAAAGATCAGGCATGGAGAAGCCGTCGCTCTTGGTATGAAATGTTCAAGTTGGATTTCTGAAAGAATTAATAATTTTTCGAATAAAGATGCAGAATATTTGAATGCAGTAATTAATAAACTACCTCTTCCAAAGATTCCCACAATTAACGCGGACCATCTAATACCATTTGTTAAGATGGATAAAAAATCGAAAAAAGGAAATTTAAATTTTGTAGTTCTTGATTGCTTAGGAAATGCAACTATTTGTAAAAATGTTTCAGAAGAATTAATTCGTAATTCTTTAGAGGTACTTAATTGAATATCCTCGTAGTAAATGGTCCAAACCTGAATTTACTTGGACTAAGAGAACCAGAAATTTATGGTGATGAGACCCTATCTGATATTGAAAATTGGTTAAATAAACAGCCAGAAGCGAATACACATTCTATCTCTTGGTTCCAGTCCAACCATGAAGGAGAAATTATTGATAAATTGCATTCATTAAGCCCAAAACTCGATGGTATAATAATAAACCCTGGCGCATTTACACACTATTCTTATGCCATTAGAGATGCTATTAGTTCAATTCATGTTCCCACTGTTGAAGTACATTTGAGCAATATTCATAATCGGGAAGACTTTAGGAAAATTTCTGTTATTAAGGATGTTTGTAAAAAACAGTTTTATGGAAAAGGAAAAATTTGCTATCTGGATGCATTAAGGACTTTATTAAAGAATTAATGATTTTTTGCAATATCATCTACATTTTTTTATTTTCTTTTTGCACTTTTTTAAAAGGCGAAAATCTACAGATTACGAAATTGATGGAAATGAAAATGGAAGTCCCTGTGGTCGGACCTGTAATAATGACATTTAATCAAACTGTTGCTCCTGGTTTTTATAAAAACGAAGAAAAGCGAGAGGCAGAACGTTTATTATTTAGATGGATAGGTGGAGATATTTCAGGAGAAATTATGATTGCTGGAACCGATAAGATTATAAAATATGATTTTTCTGATGAAGAATATTGGCTGCAATCCCCTAAAGACTATTTCGCAAAGAAAGTAAAAGATACTAGCAATACTAAAAAAACACCATATTCATTTACTTTTGACTTTGATGATGAAGATAATCCTCCCAAGATTAGTCGTCATAGTGAAGATAATATAGAAGAAATCCATGGGCATCGTACTAGAAAATGGATTACTACTATTGCTAACTCTAAGAAAAAAATGATTATAGAGGAATGGTATGTGAAAAAATTACCATTGTTAGATCTTCATGACTCACTTAAATCTGAGATGATATCTCTTTTTAATCCAGGTACTGTAGCATTATCAACAAATAGATTTAATTTTACATCTGATCTTATTTTAGATCGGTTGGATACTCTAAACTCTTTTGAAACTATTCCTGGCCGATCGTTAAAATCGAATTTTATTTTATATGAAGGCGATGTGAAACCTAAGTTTACCATAAGTTTTCAAATAATAGAACTATATGCTGAATCAGTAGATACTGCATTTTTTACTATTCCAGAACAATTCAAGAAAACTGTAAAATAATTAACTATATTCCGCGCTTTAAAATATTAACCTTATTAACAATTTAATTCTTTGGAGATTATATAAATGAAAAAAGTACTTATATATTTTTCGATTTTTGTATCAATTTATGGTAATTCTGAAAAAATATATGTGGAAATGTATACCCTGGATAATGGGATGACTGTTATTTTAAATCAGGATAATAATGAATCCAGTGTTTTCGGTGCAATTGCTGTAAAAGGAGGTGGGAAACAGGATCCAGCTGATGCTACTGGCATTGCACATTATCTTGAGCATATGTTATTTAAAGGGACATCGGATCTTGGAACGGTGGATTACGCTTCAGAAAAAGTATTCTTGGATAGTATTGAAATATTATATGATCAATTAGGCATTACCACAAATGCTGATAAACGTTTACAAATTCAAAAAAAAATAAATAATCTGAATATTCAAGCATCTGAATATGCGATTCCCAATGAATTTGATAGGTTGGTAGAAAGCATAGGTGGAACTGGTGTGAATGCATTTACAAATGATGACATGATTGTATATATTAGTAGTTTTCCTGGACACCAGATTAATAAATGGTTGGATATAAATAGTCACCGATTTGTTAATCCTGTTTTCCGTTTATTTCAATCTGAATTGGAAACAGTTTATGAAGAAAAAAACCGGGCCATGGATAATATGTTTAGAAAATTAGTTGAAGAATATTTGTATAATTTTTTTAAGAAACATCCATATGGTCAGCAAACAGTTATTGGGACTGTAGACCACTTAAAAAACCCGTCTTTATCAAAAATGAAGGACTATTATGATAAATATTACGTTGCGAATAATATGTATTTAATGTTATCTGGCGATTTTAATGTAAATGGTATTAAAGAAAAAATAGAGAAAACATTTGGGAAACTAAAATCAGGTGCATCACCATCGTTTGTAAATATTCAAGAAAATCCTTTTCGTGGTAGAGAAGTAATATCAAAAAGGCTTACTCCAATTCGCATTGGTATAATTGGTTTTCGTATGCCAAATCCCAGACACAGGGATTATGAAACTTTGATGGTGATTCAAAATTTGTTTAATAATAGATCATCTACAGGGTTGTTAGATCGTTTAACAGTCGAGAATAAATTATTAGCTACTCAAGCAATCCCGGAATTGGCGGGTGCTGACCTAGGTGGAATGGCTTTTCTTTTTATCCCAAAATTAATTTTTCAAACATTTAATGGTGCGGAAAATCTTGTATTAGATCAGATACAAAAAGTCAAGGATGGTGAATTTGATAATGAATTTTTTGAAGCTATTAAACTTTCCATGATTCAGGATCATGAATCAGCTTTGGAAAGTACAAATAACCGATTAAACTATTTTCTTAAGCTTATGTATGATTATGATAACTGGGATGATATTATGGGATATCCCGATAGAATCAGTGGTATAGATAAAGAAGAAGTTATTAGGGTAGCAAATAAATATTTCGGGAATGATTATCTTGTGTTGAAATCAAGAATAGGTTTCCCTAAGAAAACAAAACTGGAAAAACCTCCTTATAAATCAGTAAAGCCAAAGAATAATGAGAGTAAGTCTAATTATTCTTTAAAATTTGAATCTATCCCCGAAGAAAAATTAACTCCGAGATATATAGATACTGAAAAAGATGTTTTAAGTACTAAGATAGCAGATAATTATTACTACCATCATGCAATTAATCCAGTTAACAGCATATTTACAATGCGCTTGGAATACGGTATTGGTTCAAGAGAAAACTCTGCTCTTGAATATGCAGCAGGTTTATTATCTATGATAGGTAATAATGAATACACTTTTGATCAATTTAAAGAAGAACTTCAAAAAATTGGGGCTACTATAGATCCATTTATTGATAGAGACTATTTTGGTTTTAATATTAGAGGTTTTGATAAGTATTTCGATCAAACTATTGAATTAGCAGGTAGTTTTTTATCAGGTATGAATGTCCGGGAAGAAGATGAAAAAAAACTGAAAAAACTAATTCAAGGTAGTGTTATTGAAAGGAAATTTGAGGCTAGAGAACCAAGCGCAAAAGGGGACGCTCTCAAAAATTTTTCTCTTTATAGAGAAAATTCACGTTTGCTTACCCGTGCGACAGTAAAAGAAGTAAAAAAAATGGATCATCTCTATCTTCTAGAGCAAATTAAAGATGCTATGCTTGTAGAAACTAATGTATTCTATACTGGAAGCTTGGATAATAAAAGAGTAATTGAAAAAGTTAAAGAAAATATTGTATTAAATGAAAATTTGCGTAAATCACAATCTCCTATTATAGATGAATTAAAACTGCCCAGTTCTAATACAGTCTATTTTTATAATGATAAAAAAGCTGTGCAGAGTCAGGTTTATATTTTAACTGAAGGATCAGAGATGAGTCTTGAAGATCGTAATATTTCTTTGGCCTTTGATCGTTATTTTGGGGCTGGCATGGCTGGCATTGTTTTTCAGGAAATAAGAGAGTTTAGATCTTTGGCTTATTCAGCCAGAGGAACTTACCAAAGACCTTATTTTTTAAATGGGAAGGGGTATTTTCAAGGTTATATGGGTAATCAGGCTGATAAGACGATTGAAGCATTGGAAGCTTATTTAGATTTGTTAATGAATATGCCTGAAAAGAGTAATAGAACTGAAAAAATTAAATCAGGTCTAATACAATCACTGAATTCAAAGAAGCCGAATTTTAGAGTAGTTGGACAGCGTGTTAAAACTTGGAAGCACCAAGGCTATAAAGCAGACCCTAGAATAATCCAGAATGAACACTTTCAGGAATTGGAGTTCCAAGATATTATAGATTTTTATCAAAGCTATATAAAAAAAGATGTAGTTACTATAGCGATTGTTGGCGATAAACGTAAGATTGATATGGAAAAACTTTCTAAATTTGGCAAGATTATAGAAGTATCTAAAAAGGATATATTTAATTGATAAAATGATAAAACGAATAGTCCTATTCCTATGGGTTGGATCCGTTTTATCTAACACTGATTATTTTCAGCAACATGTTGCTTATGAAATCAGTGTGGAGTTGGATGACCAAAGGCATACTCTTTCTGCAAATGAAAAGATAGCATATACTAACAATTCTCCAGATACATTAAATATTATCTGGTTTCATCTATGGCCCAACGCATATAAAAATGATTCCACCGCATTGGCAAAACAATTTCTCCGTTTAGGCATTACACGATTTAAATATACAAAAGATAAAGATCGAGGCTATATTGACAGTTTGGATTTTTCTGTGGATGGAGTAAATGCTGAATGGGAATTCCACCCAGACTGGATTGATGTAGCCAAGGTAATCTTGCCAGAACCATTGGCACCAAATGGAACTGTTATTATTGAAACCCCTTTTTTTGTAAAACTTCCGAAAATAATCTCTCGTCTTGGTCACACAGGAAAACATTATGAAATAACTCAATGGTATCCAAAACCTGCTGTGTATGATAAAAATGGATGGCATCCAATGCCCTACCTTAACATGGGAGAATTTTATAGTGAGTTTGGATCTTTCGATGTCAAAATTACATTGCCTAGAAGCTATAGGATTATGGCTACAGGAGATTTATTTAATGGAGAAACTGAACTTGCTTGGCTGGATTCATTGGCGGGTATTGGGGATTCATTAAATCGATTAGATGATAAGGAATTCAAAAAAGAAATAAAAAAATTGGTCAAAAAAAATAAAAAAATAAAAAAGAAAAATAAAGATACAGCTTCCAAAGATTTAATAGTGGTGAAAACGGTTCATTTTAAACAGGACAAGGTTCATGATTTTGCGTGGTTTGCAGATCTGAATTGGATCGTACAGAAAGGTCAATTATGGTTGGAAGATTCTACTAGGAAGATCACTTTATGGAGTATGTACCTACCAAAAAATGCCACACTTTGGAAATCATCAATTGAATATCTGCATGACTCTGGGTATTGGTATAGCAGGTTCTATGGAGATTACCCCTATAATCATATCACTGCAGTAGATGGGGATATGTCTGCTGGTGGAGGAATGGAATATCCTAATATTACTGTTATATCTAGATCTGGTTCAGAAGATCTATTAGAATACGTTATTATGCATGAAGTAGGTCATAACTGGTTTTATGGTATATTGGGAAATAATGAGAGAGATCATACATGGATGGATGAAGGGTTAAATGAATACACTAATATTCGTTATTGGGAAAAAAAGTATAAGGATAGAGGAAATCGATTTGTCATTCAAGACTTCCTTCAGAATAAATTACGAATTGGGAAAAATTTTGATATTAATTCTTTTCATTACTTTGCCTTTGCAGGATCTGGAAAAAGTAAGGATTCCCAACCCTTAAATATAACTGCGGATAACAATTTTAGTTATGCTAATTATAGCCAGAATTACATGAGACCTGCAGTTATGATGAGGTTTTTACAACACTATATTGGTGAACAAAAAATGGATGAGATAATGCAGGATTTTTACGAAAACTGGAAATTTCGCCATCCTCATCCAGATGACCTTAAATACTTTTTTAAGAAGCACCTTGATGAAAATATAGACTGGTTTTTCGAAGATGTATTTGAAAAGACAAGTTATATTGATTTTGGTCTTTCAAAGAAAGAAGGAAATATTTTATTAACTAATCACGGGACATTTAAAGTCCCAGTTGAAATTGCGTATTATGATGGATTAGGAGATGAAATAAGCCGATCCTGGGTAAAGACAAATAGGATAACTACAATACTGGGTCTACCTTCAAATACTGTAAACGCTACGATTGATCCAGATAAGTATATGCCAGATATTAACCGCTCAAATAATGCTACAAATCGAGGTATAAATCCACATTTTATCTTTGATAAACCCAGCTACTACAATCGGGATATATACATTTTACCTTGGCTCTTTTCTTATAATACCTACAACGGATTCACACCTGGTTTAGTTTTTTGGAATGGTTTTCTTCCTGGATATGATAAGCGTTCTACAATCTTGAATGTGATGTATGACTTTAAAAATAATAAACCGGTTGGCATTTTACAGTTTAATAAAGGTCTCGACCAGATTCCTTTTTTTCACTCTGCAAGTTTGAATTTAGGGTTTTCTACGATCTCTGGAAGGAGCGGTCTGAAGCTAGGTTTTAATGGGACCATAAAAAAGCCATTATCCAAAAGCCCGATATCAAAACTGGGGGCTTGGTTTTTTTACCATAATCTTAAGCGAAATGCTCTAGATCCCGATATCTACGATTCTGGTAATTATACTATTTTTTCAATTAAATCCGAAAAACTCTGGCGTCCAAACATTTTAAAAAGTTATTCCATAAAACCTCATTTAAAAATTGGTAATGGATTTTTTAATGGTGTATTGAATACTGAATTTAGTTATAGAGCAACAAAGGAGATCGAAACTTCGTTAAT
>TARA_B100000686_G_scaffold15104_1_pt1 | contig 34601 bp, 30 predicted proteins | sample TARA_B100000686 | Tara Oceans TARA_B100000686 (sample SAMEA2622733) | marine metagenome | biome: marine biome (ENVO:00000447); feature: marine epipelagic mixed layer (ENVO:xxxxxxxxx); material: "saline water (ENVO:00002010), including plankton (ENVO:xxxxxxxx)" | depth 150 m | reverse complement strand
ACAAAAAATAAAACATCTTGTCCTTCCTTATCTCTAAAATATTCTGCTACAGTTAAACCAGTTAGACCTACCCTGGCTCTTGCGCCAGGAGGTTCATTCATTTGTCCATAAACAAGAGCTGCTTTAGAACCTTTTCCTTCCGGTTTAATAACTCCAGATTCTATCATCTCATGATACAAATCGTTTCCTTCTCTGGTTCTTTCTCCTACACCAGCAAAAACAGAAAAACCTCCGTGTGCCTTTGCTATGTTATTTATTAGCTCCATAATAATTACGGTTTTCCCAACCCCCGCTCCTCCAAACAATCCTATTTTTCCACCTTTGGAATAAGGAGCTAGCAAATCTACAACTTTTATTCCCGTTGCTAAAATTTCAGTTTCAGTTGATTGTTCTGTAAACTTAGGAGCTGGCCTGTGAATAGGCCAATTTTCTTTTGCTGAAATTTTACCTTTTTGATCTATCGGTTCACCTATAACGTTTATTATTCTTCCAAGGGTTTCTGGCCCCACAGGAACTTTAATAGGTGAGCCTGTATCTGTAACTTTGTCTCCTCTTTTCAAACCTTCTGTACTATCCATAGCAATAGTTCTAACGGAAGTTTCTCCCAAATGTTGTGCAACTTCCAAAACTAGCCTATTTCCAGAATTGTCACATTCTAAAGCTGTTAATATTTCTGGCAACTGACCTTCGAACTGAACGTCCACCACAGCTCCGATTACTTGTGTAATTTTTCCAAATTTATTTTCCATTTTATAAACTTTCTGCTCCAGATATAATTTCTATAAGTTCTTTAGTTATTGCAGCTTGTCTACTTCTGTTGTAGGTAATAGTTAATTTTTCTACCAATTCTCCAGCATTCCTTGTTGCATTATCCATGGCTGTCATCCTTGAGCCTTGTTCGCTGGCTGCATTTTCTAAAAAAGCTTTAAAAATTTGAGTAGAAATATTACGTGGAAGAAGATCATCTAATATTTCATTTTCCTCAGGTTCAAATTCATAAAAATTTTCAATTTTTTTTTCGTTTTCATTATTTTTTAATTTTTCAACTGGTATGATTTGTTGTTCTTGCGGAATTTGTGTGATCACATTTTTAAACTTATTGTAAAAAATGTGACATACGTCAAATTGATTTTCCCTAAATAATTTTATAATCTTGCTACCAACTTCTTCAGCTTCCTTGTATGTAATTTTTTTAAATCCCTTAAAATTTTTTTTATCTATTATATATTTTCCATATATTCTTTTTAATTGATCGTGTCCTTTAGATCCTACAGTAATAATTTTTAAAGTTTTTCCTTCTTTTAAAATTTTTTCAAAGTAGTTTCTTGCTTTTCTGCAAATATTTGTATTAAATCCTCCACAGAGGCCTCTATCTGCAGTAATAATTACACATAAATGCACATCATCTTTTCCTGTTCCAACTAAAAATTTTGATGAATTTTCCTTATCAGAAATTGAATTGCTTAAATTAAGAATTATATTATTCATTTTTTCTGAAAACGGTCTTCCTTTTTCAGCATTTTCCTGAGCTTTTCTTAGCTTGGCTGCAGCTACCATTTTCATAGCTTTTGTTATTTTTTGTGTAGATTTAACACTGGTTATTCTTTTTTTTAAATCGTCTAAGCTTGGCATAATTTATTTTTTTGTTTGTTTTTTTTTAAATTCTTCAATAATTGATGTTAATTTTTTTTCAATTTGTTCTTCCAATTTGCCTGTATTATTAATACTTTCGATAATATCAGGGCTGGAAGATTTAATTTCTTCATAAATTTGTTTTTCAATATTTTGAATTTTATTTAATTCTACATCATCCAAAAAACCTTTAACGCCAGAAAAAACTGCTATAACTTGTTGAGCGACTGGCATCGGAGAATATTGATTTTGTTTTAAAAGCTCGGTCAATTTTGACCCTCTGTTTAATAACTTCTGCGTAGAAGCATCTAAATCAGAGCCAAACTGAGCAAAGGCCGCCATTTCTCTATACTGCGCTAGTTCTAGTTTTATTGATCCAGCTACTTTTTTCATTGCTTTTGTTTGCGCTGCAGAACCAACTCTTGAAACTGATAAACCAACATTAACAGCTGGTCTAATTCCTTGATTAAATAATTCTGTTTCTAAAAAAATTTGTCCATCCGTAATTGAAATCACATTGGTTGGTATATATGCCGAAACGTCTCCGGCTTGAGTTTCAATTATTGGTAATGCAGTTAATGATCCACCACCTTTATCATCATTAAGTTTTGCTGCTCTTTCAAGTAATCTGCTATGTAAATAAAATACATCCCCTGGATATGCTTCTCTTCCCGGAGGTCTTCTCAATAAGAGTGACATTTGTCTATATGCTACTGCTTGTTTAGATAAGTCATCATAAATAATTAATGCATGCATGCCATTATCTCTAAAATATTCTCCCATTGTACAACCAGTATATGGTGCTAAAAACTGAAGAGGAGCTGGATCGGAAGCTGTTGCAGAAACTATAGTGGTATAATCCATTGCTCCCGCATCTTCTAAAGATTTAACTATTTGAGCAACTGTGGATCTCTTTTGACCTATCGCTACATAAATACAATAAAGTTTATCTTTTTCTTCTCCTGATTTATTTATTTCTTTTTGATTTATAATAGTATCTATAGCAACTGCTGTTTTTCCGGTTTGTCTATCACCAATGATTAATTCTCTTTGTCCTCTTCCTATTGGAATCAAACTATCAATAGCCTTAAGTCCAGTTTGCATTGGTTGGTTTACAGATTGCCTTGGAATTATTCCTGGAGCTTTTACATCTACTCTTTTTCTCGTTGATTTTTTATCCAAATCCCCTTTTCCATCAATTGGATTTCCTAAGGCATCAACAACTCTACCTAACAAATTTTTTCCTACGGGTGTATCAACTATAGAACCTGTTCTCTTAACAACATCTCCTTCTTTTATAGATTTGTCGTCTCCAAATATAACTACACCTACATTGTCACTTTCAAGATTTAATGCCATTCCTTTTATTCCTGTAGAAAATTCTACCATTTCTCCAGCCTGTACATTATCTAGTCCATACACTCGAGCAATACCATCTCCAACTGAAAGCACTTGTCCTACTTCAGTTACTTCTGCTTTATCTCCAAATTTTTTAATTTGCTCCTTTAAAATTTTTGTTACTTCAGATGGATTTATTTGCATATTATGCCTCTACCATATTTCTTTCTAATTTTTTTAACTTTGTCTTAATAGAAGTATCAATCATTATACTTCCAATTTGAATTATTAATCCCCCTAATAAGCTCGGATCGTATTTATAATCTATATTTAACTTAGACTCAAAGTTTTTAGATAATTCATCTTGAATTTTTTTTAACTCTTCTGTTGATAATTCCTTAGAGGACACTAAACTTACCTTAGACTCTCCTTTGCTTTTTGAAAGGAAGCTTAAAAAACTTTCAATAATTTTATCTAAAAAAAATAATCGGTTTTTAATAGCAATAAATCCTAAAAAATTTTTTGCTGTTTTAGAAAAATTATTTTTTTCTGCAATTTCAGAAACTATTTTTCCTTTACTTTCTTTTGTAACTGTTGGATCTGTAATTATTGCTTTAAAATCATTATTAGTTTTTAATAACCCTTGTAGGCCTTTAATTGAATCTTCTGTTTGATTTAGTTCCGAATTTTCCTTTGATAGCTCATAAAGAGCCATGGCGTAACTTCGTGAAGTAGAATTTGAAAATGTTGATTTTGAACTCAATTTTGCTCCTAAAAGACTAGTTTTGTAAGAGATTATTATAAAAAATACAACATTTTCTATAGTCTCTTTTGTCTCTTTTATGTCTATGAATCCTTGATTTAATTGAAATTAATTGGATCTACATCAACCTCTAGTTTTATTCCTGGGGTCATTTTCACTTTATCAAGAAATCTAGACAAATATTTTTGTATAAATAAGTTTTTTGGATATTTAATTAAAATTCTACATCTAGACATTTTTCTTAATTTGGTAATTGGAGCTAAAACAGGTCCTAATACTTTAACTTGATTTATTTTAGGAATCTTTAATTTAAGATTAGTCGCAAATTTCATTATTAATATTTCATTCTTGCCGGATATAACTAAAGATATTAGTCGATAAAATGGTGGTAATTCTTTTTCTTTTCTTAATAAAAGTTCCTTTTTCAAAAAAGAATGCGGATCATTTTTAGCTACACTTAAAAGTATCTCGTCTTCGGGAGTGTAGGTTTGAAAATAAATTGTAGATAAATTTCCCTCTCTACCAGCTCTACCACTCAATTGATGATACAACTGTATGTTTTTTTCAGCCGATCTTAGATCGTATCCATGCGATGAAAAATCAGCATCAACAACAACTATACAATTTAGTTTGGGAAAATGAAATCCCTTTGATAAAAGCTGTGTTCCCACCAGTATATCTACTTGCTTTTTTTCGACTTTTTTTAAAAGTTCGTTTGCTAGATTCTTTTTTTCTAGTGTATCACTTGAAAAAATTTCAATTTTTTTATTTGGATATATTTTTTTTAGCTCTTGAAAAATTCTTTCTACGCCAGGGCCACAAAATAATAAATCGCATTCTTTATCATCCTTACAAAGTCTAGATAGAGCAGATTTATGGCCACAATAATGACAAAGAAGTTTACCTATTTTTTTATGAAAATTTAGATTTACTGAACAATTGGGACATTCAAACTTGTATCCGCACTTTTTACAAATAACAAAAGGTGAATAACCTCTTCTATTTAAAAAAAAAAGTACTTGCTCTTCTTTTTCCAGATAATAATTAACTTTTTGTATTGTTTTATCAGCTATCCAGTTGCCTTTTTTTAACTTTTCTTTCTGTAAATTTATAATTTCAAAATTTGGTAAAGCGGCATCTTTATATCTATTTTTTAACTTTGTTAAATAATATTTTTTACTAACTATATTATTATACGTTTCAACAGAAGGTATTGAAGTAACTAAGTTTACAGGAATATTTTCTATAGAAGCTCTTGTGATAGCCATATCTCTAGCATTGTAAGATACTCCTATATCCTGTTTGTATGACACATCATGTTCCTCATCAACAATTATTATTCCTAAACTTTTAAAAGGAAGAAATAAAGATGATCTTGCACCAATAACTATTTTAATTTTTCCTTCAACAATTCCTTTCCAAATTATAGATTTATTTTTTTTTGTCGTGGCTGAATGCCAAATTGCTGGTTCTGTAGAAAAAAATTCTTCGAATCTTCTGCTAAACTGATTTGTTAGTGCAATCTCTGGAAGCAAAATTAGTGCTTGGAAACCCTTCTCAATTATTTCTTTAATTCTTTCAAAATAAACTAAAGTTTTACCGGAACCCGTTACACCATCAATTACGCTTACATTATATTTATTTCCAACACTTTTGAGAAAATTTAAAGCATTTTTCTGCTCAGAATTAAGTATAAATTTATTATTATTTTTTTTTATTTTGAATTTTTCTAACTCCTTAATAAAAGGTTTTTCTACGACTCCTTTATTCAATAAACACATTCTTAGGGACATTCCGAGAGAAACTAAATTATATTTTGAGAACCAAGATATAAATTCTATCATTGAGGAATTTAGATGTGGTACATTTATCTTTTCTGATATTTTCTTAATTTGAATTTTTTTTTCTGTTTTTTGCTCATGTGTCCAAATAACACCCGTTAATAAATTTTTCCCAAATGGGGCTTTTACAAAATCCCCAGCTTTTAACTTTTGAGAACTTTTACTTTCATAAGTAAAAGGGTGATTAAAAATGTTTGGAAAAAGAACTGGTACTTTCATTTATGTATACTTTTTTCTTGTTTTTTTACTAATATTTTTATTAAAAATTTTTCTTAATGCTTGAAAATTTTTTGATTTCATTCTCATTTCTAATATTTGCCAAGTATAAGGAATAAATTTTAGATATTTTGTTTTTCCATCCCTTTTCCAAAGTCTTGAGAAAATCCCTATTATTTTCAAGCTTCTTTGAATAGATAGTATGTTAAAATCTTCTAAAAATTTATTTGAATCTTTTGTATTAATTTTTATATTTCTCTTTAAATAAAAATTATAAATTTTTCTTTTTAATTTATTTGAATTTTTAATTCTAACATCATCAATTAATGAAACTAAATCATATGCTGGATTTCCAATAATAATATCCTGACTATCAATGACTCCTATTTTTTTACCAACTCTCATTAAATTTTCGGCATGATAATCTCTATGCACTATACAAGAATTTGGGAAGTTTAACCTATTGTAAAGATTTGATAAAATTTTTTTTGTTTTTTTTTTAATATCTGAAGTTTTTTTTTTATTAAATAATAAAGGTAAATACCAATCAAAAAATAAATCCGATTCTTCATGTAAATACTTTGCTGTATATTTTTTAATTCTGAAGGATTTTCCAATATTAGTTTTTATTTTTGATTTGGTTTTAATTTTTTGTATTTTTAATAATAATTCTACAAGCTTTTTATATACAGAAAGTTTATTTTTACTTTTTTTCAGTAATTTAAGAAAAGACAAATCACCAAAATCTTCGATAAAAAGTATTCCCTTTTTATAATTATGTAAATAAAGTTTTGGAGCTAAAATTTTATTTTTTCTTAAAAAACTATTTACAGCTGAATATATTATTAAATTTTTATATTTTTCCTTTTTTGCATGTACTACAATTCTGCTATTTTTATTATCAACAATTCTATAAAAAGTTCTAAAGGAAGCATCCCCGGCAATTGGTGATATTTTAAATTTCATTTAATTTATAATTTTTCCATTTCCCATAACCAGTTAATTTAATTTTTCTAGAATTTAATAATTTTGAATATTTAAATAAAATATCAATTCTATTTTTTGGTTTAAATTTAATTAGAGCAGGCCATTCTACAATTTTAATATTATTTACTGAAGATTCAAACATACCTAATTCTAATATATCATTGTGATTTTTAAGTCTGTAAAGATCGTAATGCTGAACTTTTATTTTGCCAATATCGTAATCATAAACAATATTAAATGTAGGACTTAATATATGACTTTTTTTAATTCCATTTTGAATTTCTAGATGATTAATTAAAAAACGAGCAAATGTTGTTTTTCCCGCTCCAATTTCTCCATAAAGAAAAATGACATCTCCAGATTTTAGAGATTTTGAAATTTTTTTTGAAAAATTTTCTGTATCTTTTAGTGAACTTAATTCCATTCAACTACTAATTGTTAGTAGCGATAACTATCAGATTTAAATGGCCCCTTAACATCAACGCTAATATAATCAGCTTGATCCTTTGAAAGTTTTGTTAATTTGGCTCCAACTTTATTTAAGTGAAGCATCGCTACTTTTTCATCTAAATGTTTAGGTAAAACATAAACTTTTTTTTCATACTTGTCAGAATTATTCCAAAGCTCTATTTGTGCTATAGTTTGATTTGTAAATGACGCACTCATAACAAAGCTTGGATGACCTGTTGCACATCCTAAATTAACCAATCTGCCTTCAGCGAGAAGGAGTATTCTTTTTTTGTCTGGAAATTCTATCTCATGAACTTGTGGTTTAATTTCAGTCCACTTGTAATTTTTTAAAGCTTCCACTTGTATTTCGTTATCAAAATGACCAATGTTACAAAGAATAGAACGATCTTTCATTTTTCTCATGTGGTCAGCTGTAACTATATCCTTATTGCCTGTAGCTGTAACTACTATGTCGGCATGTCCTATAGCTTCATCCATTAAAACTACCTCATAACCTTCCATAGCTGCTTGAAGAGCACAAATAGGATCTGCTTCGGTTACCATAACTCTCGCGCCACTTTGTCTGAGAGAGGCAGCACTACCTTTTCCAACATCTCCAAATCCAGCAACTATAGCAGTTTTGCCAGACATCATTACATCAGTTGCTCTTTTAATTCCGTCAACTAAACTCTCTCTACAACCATATAAGTTATCAAATTTAGATTTAGTTACTGAATCATTAACATTAATTGCTGGGACTAAAAGTGTTTTTTCTGCTTCCATTTTTTTCAAAGCTTTAATTCCTGTGGTTGTTTCTTCTGATAGACCTTTTACAGATTTTAAAAGATTTTTATAATCTTTATGCATTAAAGCAGTTAGATCTCCTCCATCATCTAAGAGCATATTTGGTTTCCAGTCTTTTTTACCTTCTATAGTTTGTTTTATGCACCACCAATATTCTTCCTCGGTTTCACCCTTCCATGCGTATACTGGAATTCCTGCTTTTGCTATTGCGGCAGCTGCATGATCTTGCGTAGAAAAAATATTACAAGAAGACCATCTCACATCAGCTCCAAGTTCAACCAAAGTTTCTATTAGGACCGCGGTTTGAATGGTCATATGCAAACAACCTAAAATTCTTGCACCTTTGAGAGGTTGTTTTCCTTTATATTCTTTTCTTAAAGCTATTAAACCTGGCATTTCAGTTTCAGCTATCGAAATTTCTTTTCTACCGAATTCTGCTTGATTAATATCTTTTACTTTAAAATCTTCTGACATAATTTGCATCTATTTAACAATTTAATTTAAAATTAGCAACTAATAGCTAAAAAAATTTTATTATTTACAAATTGGTAAGAGCACCTTTATTCTTGCTCCTTGTTTATTTTGATTTTCCTGTATATTGGATGCTATAACTGAGCCGCCATGCAATTCTATAATATTTTTTACAATATTTAGTCCTAACCCTGAATGTTCACCAAATTTTTCAGGCCTATTGCTGTAAAAACGATCAAAAATTTTATCAATATTTTTCTCATTAAATCCTGGTCCTTCATCCTCAAAGATTAATTCGGCCTTATCTTTCTTTTTTCCACAATGTACCATGATCTTACTATTAAGAGGGCTAAAAGAAATAGCATTGTCTAAAAGATTTGCAATAATTTGTTCAAGCTTACTTTCTACCCCCAAAACATTTAATTTTGTACTATTAAGATTAGTACGATTTATATTTATTCTAATATTTTTATTTGAATTAATTAAATCACTATTAAAATCTTCAACTACAGAATCTACTACATTTGAAAGATCGATTTTTTTCATTTTAGCTCTGGAAAGTGTAGCTTCATCTTTCAACATTTGAGAATAATCTGTAATTAATCTTTCAATTCTTTCAATATCATGACTTATAACTTTTATTAATTTTTTTCTTTTTTCATCTTCAGTAGTATTTTCTAATACTTCTGAAGCACCTTTCAGAGAAGTTAATGGATTCCTTATTTCATGGGCTAGGTCAGAAGAAAAAGTTTCCGCTATATTGATTCTTTTATAAAGATCTTCAGTCATTTCATTTAATGATCTTGAAAGTTGCCCTACTTCATCTTTTCTAAGAAAATATTTTTCATGTTTTGAAATTTTAACATCTTTTTCTTTTATTGCTTTTGTATAAAGGACTAAAGATCTTATAGGTTTTAAAATGTACTTATTTAGAAAAACTGAAAAAATTAAAATTACCACAGCGATAGAAAAAACTGTTCTTAATATAAAATTTTTTCTTTCATCTACGGCTACTAATATATCATTGGCTATTTCTGAAACAACTATGTAGCCTTTTCTTTCTCCGCTTAATTCTAATGAATTTATTGTAATAACATAAAATTTATTTTTTATTTTTTCACTTATAACTAAATTTTCATTACTATTTTCTTTTTGAGAAAAATTTCTAACATAAACTTTTGTATTAAATTCTAGAGTTTTCTTTAAAACAGAATCTTCCTCGATATTTAAATTTTCATCAGTATCGTCAATTGATGTTTCTTGAACACTTTGATTTTTTATAAAAATATTTTCTGATAAATCTAAGGTATTTGTGTCAGCTAATAAATTTAAATTTAAATCATATAATTGTACACGATCTAAATTTTGGAATAAAAATCTCGTTGATAATAAAAAGTTTACTAAACTATCTTTGTTGAATTGAATATTTAATCTTTTTAAATGATTTGTAGTGTTATCAATAATCTTTGCGTGTTGTGCGGATCTTTCTCTAACTAAATTAGGTTCTATTGCGCTAAGATACAAAAAAGTAAAAACTCCTAAAAACAAGAAGACAACTAAATTAAAAACCAAAAATTTTCTAAGAATTGAGCTTAAATTAAAAAAATTAAAACGCATTAGCTGACATTCCACCTATACCCACTGCCATATCTAGTTTCAATTGCAGAGAAATTTTGATCAACTTTTTTAAATTTTTTTCTGATTCTTTTTACATGACTGTCTATAGTTCTGTCTTCAATATCGTTATTATCTTTATACGCTATATCCATTAACTGGGCTCTTTCCTTAATTATTCCTGGCCTCTTTGCTAATTCTTTCACAATTAAAAATTCTGTTGTTGTAAGTTTTTCAGGAAGTGGTTTTCCATTCCATTCACATTCAAGTTGAGAAGGATCTAAAACAAGTTTTCCATGTTTAATAAGATTTTTAAAATCTTCTGGACTGGTTGTTTTTTTTCTTAGTTGTACCCTTATTCTTTCAATTAAAACTTTAAGGGAAAATCCGCCAGATTTTTTTATAAAATCATCAGCTCCTAGTTTTAAACCTAACAACTCATCAACTTCTTCATCTTTTGAAGTTAAAAATATAACCGGAATTGTAGTTTTTTTTCTTAATCTTTTTAATAGTTCTTCGCCATCCATCCTTGGCATTTTAATATCTATGACAGCTAAATCAGGAGGATTTCTACTAATTCCAATGAGAGCACTTTCTGCATCTATATAAGTTTGAACTTTAAATCCCTCGTTCTCCAAGGCCATACTAATACTGGTAAGTATGTTTCTATCGTCATCTACTAATGCTATTGTTTGACTCATAATAAAAAATATACCTTATATAGAAATACTAAATTGTCATAAATTGGGCAAGCCTTCGAACAATTAATGTGCTTCACCCCAATTGTTACCCGAGCTTATATCAACTGTTAATGGCACACTAAATTTGTGATGGTCACTATCAGATACATCCAGCATACTTTTTTTAATAACATTAATTGTCTTTTCAATTTCATCATTGGGAACTTCAAAAATCAACTCATCGTGAATTTGTAGTAACATTTTTCCTTTATAATTTGATTTATCATTTAATGCTTTTTCTACTTTTATCATAGCCAATCTCATTATATCTGCAGCTGAGCCTTGTATGGGAGCATTAATAGCAGCCCTTTCTTGAAAATTTCTTACATTGTAATTTTTATCATTAATTCCTGTTACATAACATCTTCTTCCAAAAATATTATTCACATAACCACTTTTCCTACAAAAATTAATTGTTGTATTCATATAATCTTTAATTTCAGAGAATTTTTTAAAATAAGATTTTAAAAAATCATTTGCCTCTTGATTGGAAACTGAGATTTGTTTTGCCAATCCATACTGTGAAATTCCATAAATAATCCCAAAATTTATTGCTTTAGCTTTCCTTCTCATTTCATTATCAATTTTATTTAATGGAATATTAAATACCTGGCTAGCGGTTAGTGAATGTATATCTTCGTTATTTTTAAAAGCTTTTTTTAATTCCTTTACATCTGCTATATCTGCGAGAATGCGCATTTCAATTTGATTATAATCTGCAGAAATTAAGCTTGAGTTTTTTTCAGCAATGAAAGCTTTTCTAATCTCTTTTCCATCTTCAGTTTTAATTGGAATATTTTGTAAATTAGGTTCACTAGATGCAAGTCTTCCTGTTGATGTAGCTGCCAACAGGAATGATGTATGCACTCTGTTAGTTTTGTTATTTATGTGCTCTGGGAGTGTGTCTGTGTATGTATTTTTAAGTTTTGTTAATTGTCTCCAATCTAAAACCAACTTAGGTAATTTATGTCCTTTAAATGCTAAATCTTCAAGAACCGAAGCGCTTGTTGCAAAACCTCCTTTTTTCGTTTTTTTTAAAGCAGCTATTTTTAACTCATTATACAAAATCTCACCTAGTTGTTTGGGTGAACCAATATTAAATTCTTTTTTTGATTCTTTAAAAATTTCTTTTTCTAATTTTTTTATTTTTATATTAAATTTTTTCGAAAGATCATTTAAAAAATTAGAATTTATCTTTACACCTTCTATTTCCATTTGTGATAAAATATTCACTAAGGGTTTTTCAAAAATTTCATAAATTTTCAAAAGTTTTTCTTTATTTAATCTTTCTTTAAAAAGATTATATAATCTCAAAGTTACATCGGCATCCTCCGCTGCATACTCGGTAGCCAATTTTATTGGAACTTTATCAAAACTTATTTGATTTTTTCCTGTGCCTGCAACTTCTTTAAAAGATATAGTTTTATGACTAAGATGAATCTCTGACAAATCATCCATATTATGTCTATGTTTTCCTGCATCTAAAGCGTAGGACATGAGCATAGTATCTTCTATTGGGTTTACTTTTATTTTATTTCTTAAAAAAATAATGTAGTCAAATTTTATATTTTGACCAACTTTTTTAATACTTTTGTCTTCTAGGATTTTTTTTAATTTTTCCAAGACAATTTTTTTTTCTAAAACTTTTTCAGTTTCATGTTTTAATGGTATATAACATGCGTAACCCTCTAAATAACAAAGTGAAATTCCAACTAAATTTGCCTCATGTGGATTTAATGAATCTGTTTCAGTATCAACCGCAACAATTCCTTTTTCTTCTATTTTTTTTATCCAATCTTCAAGTTCTTCAATTTTTAAAATAGTTTTATATTTTTTTAAATCAAATTTTTGTGAATTTTTACTCTGAACTACTTCTCTAGCTGGTTCTCCATAGTGAGAAATAACCTGACTAAGTAAGCGATTAAATTCCATTTCTCTTAAAAAAGAATACAATTTTTCTTTATCAATTTTTTTTAACTCAAAACTTTTTAAGTCTTTTTTTACCGGAACATCAATTTTGAGTTCAACAAGTTTTCTACTTAAAAGAGCCTTATCTTTATTTTTTAGTATAGTTTCTCTTCTTTTATTTTGTGGAATTTTTTCTGCATTCTGTAAAAGTTTTTCAAGGGATTTATATTTATTAATCAGTTCTGCTGCTGTTTTAATTCCAATTCCTGGTACACCTGGAATATTATCAGAAGAATCTCCTGCTAAAGCTTGAACATCCATAACTTTATTTGGTTCTACACCAAATTTTTCTTTAACTTCTTTGTTTCCTAAAACTTTGCTTTTCATTGGATCGTAAAGCCTTACTCCTGGTTTAACTAGTTGCATTAAATCTTTATCTCCTGAAACTATCGTAACCCTGGCTCCCTTTTTAAGTATTTGTTCTGTATAAGTGGCAATTAAATCATCAGCCTCGTAATTAAGTAACTCATCTGATTCAACATTAAATGCGCTTACAGATTTTCTAATATATTCGAATTGAGGGGCAAGATCTTCGGGAGCATCAGTCCTATTCGCTTTATAATCTGAATATATTTCATTTCTAAAATTTTTTCTCGCAGAATCAAATATTACAGCAAAATGTGTAGGCTTATTTTTGCTCTCATCCATCCTGGATTCTTCCAGAAGTTTGTATAGCATGTTACAAAAACCGTTTACTGCGCCAGTGGGCAGTCCATCACTTTTTCTCGAGAGCGGAGGTAAAGCATAATACGCCCTAAAAATATAGCCTGATCCATCAATAAGGTAAAAATGATCAGTTTTTTTTATGAAATTCATAGATTAATATAAACCTATTTTAATAACTGTTATGTATATATAAAAGCTAAAAGATTTATGAGTGAAAAAAACGCACTAAAAGTTGAAAAACTAAGTAAAACTTATTCAAAAAAAACCCAGGGTAAGATTAAAGCATTAAATAATTTAAACTTGGAGGTGAAAGAAGGTGAGATCTTTGGACTTCTTGGACCAAACGGTGCAGGCAAAACAACATTTCTGAATATACTCGCAGGTACAGTAATAAAAGATTCGGGAATTGTTAATGTGTGGGGATACGATCTAGATGAAAACCCAAGACAAGTAAGATCTTCTATTGGCATTGTACCGCAGGAAGTAAATTTGGATGCCTTTTTTAGTCCCAAAGATCTATTAGAACTTCAAGCTGGTTTATACGGAATACCAAAAAAAGACAGAATAACAAATACTATATTAAAATTAGTTTCTCTTGAAAAAAAAGCAAACGCTTATGCAAGAAGTCTTTCGGGTGGTATGAAGAGAAGATTGCTAATTGCTAAAGCTATGGTCCATAGACCTCCTATTTTAGTATTAGATGAACCAACTGCCGGAGTTGATGTAGAATTACGTCATAATTTATGGAATAACGTAAGAATGCTTAACAAGCATGGTGTAACAATTATACTAACAACTCATATCATGTATGAGGCACAAGAAATGTGTGATCGAATAGCAATATTAAACAAAGGTAACTTGATTACCTTAGATACTACAAATAATCTTTTGGACAGTATAAAAACTAAAAAAATTATTTTTAAAGTTAAAAAAGTTAACCAAGTAAATCCTAACGATTTAAATGGGATTAAATTTTTTTATAATTCGAATAATCAAATAACTGTATCTTATGAAAGAAAAAAACATAAAATTGACGAAATTATTAATAAAGTTAAGAATTCGGGTATGGAAATTTATGATATTTCAACTGATGAAGGTGATCTGGAAGACGTATTTATTGATCTTACAAAAAGCTAGATTTCATTAAAAAAAGTAGTATTGTATTAACATGGAAGCAATTAAAAAACTTGAATTAAATAAAATTGCAAAAATTATTTTAATATCATTATTAGGAACTTTACTTTTAACAATTTCCGCTAAAATTAAAATCCCTTTTTATCCAGTTCCAATGACAATGCAAACCTTTATAGTTTTGTTTCTTGGAATAACACTGGGACCAAAAATTGCTTCAATGACTGTAGCCTTATATTTATTTGAAGGAATTTTTGGTTTACCTGTATTTGCCGGAACCCCTGAAAAAGGAATAGGTTTTGTATATTTTACAGGACCTACTATGGGTTATTTGATTGGTTTTTTATTTGCTGCCTATTTTGCTGGTTCATTTAAATATGATGATATATCTGTTAAAGGATTGATAAATAATTTTTTAAAATTAATATTTTCAGTAAGTATTATTTATATTTTAGGTTTAGTTTGGTTAGGTACTTTAATAGGATGGGATAAGCCAATATTTAAATTAGGAGCTCAACCATTCCTATTAGCTGAATTATTTAAGATCTCGCTGTTGTTGTCTTTAACTCCATTGTTATTAAAAGCTAAAAAATTAATAAAAATTATCTAGGGGATCTTTTAGAAAGAATTCTTTGTAAAGTTCTTCTATGCATTTTAAGTCTTCGTGCAGTTTCAGATACATTCCTGTTACAAAGTTCAAATACTCTATGAATATGCTCCCATTTAACCCTGTCGGCAGACATAGGGTTTTCAGGTGGATTTGCTTTATCTAGATGAGCTGCTAGAAGAGCATTTTCTACATCATCAGCATCGGCTGGCTTTGGAATATAATCAATTGCTCCTGCCTTAACAGCTGCAACCGCTGTTGGTATATTCCCATATCCAGTAAGCATAATTACTCTACTATCTTCTTTTAGTTTTCTAATCTCTTTTACTACTTCTAGACCATTTCCATCGCCTAGACGTAAATCAATAACTGCAAACGCTGGAGGTGTATTATTTACCTTTGTTATCCCCTCTTTTATAGAGCTTGCCTGGGTCACCACGAAACCTTTTTTTTCCATAGCTCTGGATAATCTATCTCTTAAAGGATTATCATCATCTACAATAAGCAAGGTTTTATCAGCAAAATCAGTGATTTTTTGAGTGTTTTTTTTAGTTTGTTCTGTTTTCATTTCTTGATCCACTCCTTATAGATAGTCACTAAAGAAAAATTTTTCAAGAGGGCAAAAAATTTTACTCCATAATACTTTATATTATTTGTTGACATTACTTGTCATTTCTATAAAAGCGAAAACGAAGAGAATTTTTTTAATTTTTTTGTAATTTTTGTTTAACAAAAAAGGGGATTGATGAGATGCAAAAATTTAATTCTACTGTTGAGTTGGTTAACAGAATTCAACCAGTAGACCCGGTTTATTGCATAAGACCTAATTCGATTAAAACAGCATGCGGCTGGTTTAAAAACAACTTTCCAGGGGATATACTTTACGCTGTAAAAACTAATCCAAATGAAAATGTTATAAAGTATATTGGAGAGAGTGGTATAGATCGTTTTGATGTAGCCTCAATTAATGAAATTCAATTAATTAAAAAAAAATTTCCAAAATCTAGAGCGTACTATATGAACACGGTTAAAAGTCGTGAACATATCAAAGAAGCTTATTTAAATTACGATATTAAAGATTTTGCCTTTGATACAAAAGATGAATTACAAAAAATTATTGAAGCGACCAACAATGCTAAAGATTTAATTTTATATGTAAGAGTATCAATATCAAATGAACATGCAGAAATAGATTTATCTCAAAAATTTGGAGCACAACCAAGTGAGTCTTTAGGTTTATTAAGACTTGCTAAAGCTCATGGAGCAAAAGTTGGTTTAAGTTTTCATGTTGGTTCACAATGCATGCATCCAATTTCTTATGCTAAAGGCATAGCTGAGTTTGGAAATATAATGAAGAAAACTAAAATAATTCCCGATTTTATAAATGTTGGTGGTGGATTCCCTTCTATTTATCCTGATTTAAATCCTTTACCTCTTGAAAATTATATTAATGAAATAAAAAAAGCCATGGATAATTTAAAGCTAGAAAAAAAACCAAAACTAATGTGTGAACCGGGAAGAGCGCTTGTTGCTGAAAGCGGATCTTCAATTGTCAAAGTTGTATTAAGAAAAAAACAAAAGCTTTACATTAATGATGGTACTTATGGAAGTTTGTTCGATGCAGGTGTTCCTAGTTTTGTTTTACCAACAAGAATGATTCCAAATGGAAGAATGTCTTCAAAAAAATTAACTTCTTACAGTTTTTATGGTCCAACCTGTGATAGTATAGATTATATGAAAGGACCTTTTGTGTTACCAAACAACTTAAAAGAAGGGGATTATATCGAAATAGGACAGTTAGGAGCATATTCGCTAACTTTCAGAACAAAATTTAATGGATTTTATTCAGATCAAGTTTTTGAAGTGCAAGATAAACCTATAATGTCTATGTATCAAAAGGATAAATCCACTCATTATCTAGTAGCTTAAATGAATAGCCCAAAAAATCTGAAGATGGGTCACAATAAAAAGACCTTTCTAGAAAAACCTGTTGAGCATATTGATATAACCACTTTTGATTCTAGAAAAATTATAGATTCAATGAATAAAATGTCTTTTACTTCAAGAGACACTGGAAAAGCATCAAATATTTTTAACGAAATGCTTTCAGATGAAAATTGTACAATTTTTCTTACATTAGCTGGATCAACCTCCGCCGCTGGCTGCATGAAAATATATTCTGATATGATAAAATATAATATGATTGATGTTATAGTTGCAACTGGTGCTTCGATAATTGATATGGATTTTTTTGAAGCTTTAGGTTTTAAGCATTATCAAGGATCTCAATTCCAAGATGACACTCAATTAAGAGAGAATTATATAGATAGAATATATGATACTTATATAGATGAAGAACAGCTTCAAGCATGTGATAAAACTATTTGCGATATAGCAGACAATTTGGAGCCAAAACCTTACACATCAAGAGAATTTATTAGAGAAATAGGAAAATATTTAAAAACTCATGCTAAAAAAAAAGGTTCATTAATTGAGTTAGCTTACGAAAATAATGTGCCTATATTTTGTCCAGCTTTTACTGATTCAAGCGCAGGTTTTGGATTAGTCATACATCAAGAAAAAAATCCAAAAAAATGTATAACTATTGATTCTATTAGAGAGTTCAGGGAACTAACTGAAATAAAAATAAAATCCAAATCTTCTGGCCTATTTATGATAGGTGGAGGGGTCCCAAAAAATTTTGTACAAGATACAGTTGTTTGCGCAGAACTTTTGGGCAAAAATGTTGAAATGCATAAATACGCAGTACAAATTACAGTGGCTGATACTAGAGATGGAGCTTGTAGTAGTTCTACTCTCAAAGAGGCAAGTTCTTGGGGTAAGGTTGATGTTTCCAAAGAACAAATGGTTTTTGCCGAAGCCACTAGTGTACTTCCTCTAATTGCTAGTGATGCATACCATCGTAAAAACTGGACAAAAAGAAAACGAAAAAATTTTTCTAAAATATTTGGATAAAAATTGAAATTTCTTGCTGAAAAAAAAGGATTCCTGGGAATAGACAATAAAAGCAAAGCTATAGAAAAAGTTGTTGTTGTACCCTTTGGGCTTGAAAAAACAGTATCTTACGGATCTGGTACAAGAAATGGACCAAAAGAAATAATAAAAGCTTCTCACCAAGTAGAACTATATGATGAGGATTTGAAAAAAGAACCATATAAAAAAATAGGAATAAGAACACTTAAGCCCTTTCCAATTAAAAAAAATATTAGAGATGCTCTTAAACAAATTGAAAATATTAATAAAATTTTACTGGATAAGAAAAAATTCCCACTTATTTTAGGTGGAGAACATTCATTAACTCCTGGAGCAATAAGACCGTTTGTTAAAAAATTCAAAAAAATTTCTCTTCTACATTTTGATGCACATGCTGATTTGAGAGATAGTTACAATGGCAATAAATTTTCACACGCATCAGCCATAAGAAGATGCTTAGACTACAAAAATGTCGATGTGATATCTTTTGGTATAAGAAATCTTTCGGCTGATGAAATGTTATTTTTAAAAAAAAATCAAAAAAGAATAAAAATTTTTTGGGCAAAAGATAAGTCGTCATGGAATTTTAATAAATTTAAAAAAACTATAAAAAATAAAAAAATTTATTTAACTTTTGATGTTGATGGTTTAGATTCAAGTTTAATGCCTGCAACAGGAACACCAGAACCTGGTGGCTTATTTTGGGAGGAAACAATGAAAATAATAAAAATAGCAGCACAAAATTCTGATATTATTGGAGGAGACATAAATGAACTTGCTCCTATAAAAGGTTTTAGTTCGTATAATTTCTTAGCAGCAAAACTAGCTTATAAAATAATTTCTTATTCTTTTGAATTTAGAAAAACTAAATATTAAGTAAATCTTTTGTTTCCCATTTAATAATAACCATAGCTCCATTTTTCGTGGGACATTTATCAAATATTACATTAGCTTTCATTCTCTCTAAAAGAGTTTTTCCAATAAAGGTTCCTAATCCTAATCCAGATTTTGAACTAATTATTTTATTCTTAGAACGTATATAGGGTTCACCTAAAACATTTAAAATATCTTCAGAAAAACCTGGACCATCATCACAAACCTTTACTTCAGTAATTTTATTATTACTTTCTAAACTTATATCTACAGATGAATTGCTATATTTAACAGCGTTACCAATAAAATTTCTTAACCCATAAGTAATTTCTAAATTTCTATCAATTTGAGGATTAACTTTATTTTTTTCAGTATTTAATAATATTTTTTTTGAAGAAATTTCTGAAAAAGATCTTACAATTTCATTAAGCAGTTCTTCAATTTTCAAATCAGATATAAACTCATCTTCCTTAAATTTATCCTTTGAAAGATTTTTTAAAATCTCTGAACACCTCTTTGTCTGAGACAAAAGTAAATCAATATCTTTTACATATTTGGGATTTTTTCCAATCTCCTTTTCTAATTCTCGAACCACAACAGTTATGGTAGATAAAGGTGTACCTAATGAATGAGCAGCAGCAGCGGCCTGTAAACCGATAGATTCTAACTCATGCTCTTTGGCCAGGATCAGCTCTAACTTATTAAGAGCTTCTGTTCGTTTTCTAGATTCAATACCAAACCTAACTCCAAAATAAGTTAGAAAAATTAATGTTATGACTATGGCTATGGGAAGAGCATACAAGTATGTATCTGGTACATGAAAATGCAATACATCCCCATAATGAGGTAGAGGCAAGTTATAAATTGTTAAAACTATTAAAATTATTATCGTAATTAAAGATAAATTTATTGTACTTCTTAAAGTTAAAAAAGTTGAAGCTACAATTGATGGAACTATCAATAAAATTGAAAAAGGATTTGTTATGCCGCCTGTTAAGTATAATAATAAAGATAATTGAATAAGATCGTAAAATAAGCAAAAAGTTGCAGAAAAATTATTTAATTGATTTTTTTTAAATTTAAATTGCAGATATAAGTTGGTTAAAACACCAACAAAAATAATTAAAGAGCAATAAAAAAAAGGAAGATTAAATTCAAAACCAAAATAGACAATACTTATTGTTAAATACTGTCCTGTTATGGCCAACCATCGTAAAGTAACTAAAGTTTTTTTATCTAACTGGATACTATCTTTTGATGTAAAAAACTCCGAAAATTTCATTTGGAAATTATATATCCAAATTTGAAACTTCTAAAGCTCGATTAATTATAAAATCCTTTCGTGGAGCAACTTCGTCCCCCATAAGTATTTGAATTAATTCTTGGTCTTTTTTGGATTTAGCTTTTGTATTATTTGAATACTTAACTTGTAAAAGTGTTCGTTTTGCAGGATTTAAAGTTGTTTCCCATAGTTCCTCGGGATTCATTTCACCTAATCCCTTGAATCTTTGAATGCTAAATTTGCTTTTTTCATTTTCAATAAATTTATTAAACTCACTAGTATTCTTTTTAATTGTTTTTTGTGTTTTGTTAGAAAATTTTATTAAAAAATTCTCTAATTCTTTATCATCTTTAATATAATGCTGATTTGATCCTTTAGTAATTTTATATAGTGGTGGCTGAGCAAGATAAATGTGGTTTTTTTCTATAAGTTCATGAAATGGATAGTTATTAAATAATGTTAATAAAAGTGTTCTTATGTGGGATCCGTCAACATCAGCATCCGTCATTATAATAATTTTTTCATATCTTAAATTTTCAATACTAAAATCTTTTGAGCCCGTTCCCAAAGCATTAATTAAAGTAACTATTTCGTTTGATGACATCATTTTAGAAAAAGCCTTAGTCTGCAAATCCTGGCCATTTCCATTCTTTGATGAACCGTTAACATCTATATAAGTATTAAGTATTTTACCTCTCAACGGAAGAACTGCTTGAAATTCTCTGTTTCTCCCTTGTTTTGCTGAACCTCCTGCTGAATCTCCCTCAACTATAAATAATTCAGTACCTTCTGCTTTAGCAATCTGACAGTCTGCTAGCTTACCAGGAAGCCCTGAAAGTTCTAATGAACCTTTTCTTCGAACTCCTTCTCTTGCTTTTCGAGCAACATCCCTTGCAATAGCAGCTTGTACTATTTTTAATAATACTATTTTTTTAATACCAGGATTTTGATCAAACCAAGTAGACAATTTATCGTTAATTATAGATTCCACAATAAATCTTACTTCCGAGGAAACAAGCTTGTCTTTTGTTTGTGATGAAAATTTGGGATCAGGTATTTTGATTGACAAAACTCCTGTTAAGCCTTCTCTCGTATCATCTCCTGTAAGAGTAATTTTATTCTTTTTTAATAAATTACTATCGGTGGCATATTTGTTAATTACTCTTGTTAAAGCACTTCTGAAACCTAATAAATGAGTTCCGCCATCTTTTTGGTGAATGTTATTGGCAAATGGAAGCATGTCTTCAGAGTATCCTGCGTTCCATTTTAATGAACATTCTACTTCTACTTTATCCTTTAAGCCTGAAATATAGATTGGTTTTTTGAACAAACTAAGATCATTTTTGTTAACCAAATTTTCTTTATTTTTATCTAAAAACTCAACATACTCCTGAATTCCACCATCATATTTATTTTTATACTCTTTTTCTTTTTTTCCAGTTTTATCATTTAAAATAATACATAAACCTTTGTTTAAAAAAGCAAGCTCTCTCATTCTTTTTTGTAAAGTCGTAGAACTAAATTTTGTGTCTGAAAATACTTCTCTGGATGGTAAAAAATTTATAAGTGTACCAGTTTTATTTGTTTTGTTCTTAATCTTTAAAGGAGATAAAGCTTTTCCATCTTTAAACTCAATAAAATATTCTTTTTTTTCTCTAAATATTTTTAGGGTTAATTTTTCCGATAAAGCGTTGACCACCGAAACACCAACTCCATGTAAACCTCCAGAAACTTTATATGAATCATGATCAAATTTTCCCCCAGCATGAAGTTGTGTCATAATAACTTCTGCTGCAGATTTTTTTTCTCCCTTATGCAAATCTACTGGTATCCCTCTTCCATCATCCTCTACTGAAATAGATTGATCATGATTAATTGTTACTTTAATATTTTTACAATGTCCGGCTAAAGCTTCATCAATAGAATTGTCAACTACCTCGTAAACCATATGATGAAGTCCTGTACCGTCATCAGTATCTCCAATGTACATTCCGGGTCTTTTTCTTACTGCCTCTAGCCCCTTAAGTACTTTTATAGATTCTGCGCTGTATGTTTTGTTAGTCTCTGTATTTTTCTTGATCATAATTGTGAAATTTAATGTATTATTTTAACATTTTTTTAAGTCTAATTAAATCAGGAGCGAAGTGACTGCTCAAATTAGCCTTGGTATTAAATGGTTAGTTAATCAAAAAAAAAATATTGGCCTGAAATTAACTTTAGTCCGTATAATTCAAATTTTCATTGGCATCACAACGTGAAAACTGTTGTTATCCGATAAGTCTTTAATTAAAACTGGAGATCCTGCGTCCTTAAAATTCATAACTATTGAATCATTTTCAATTTGGGACGCTATATCGATAAGATATCTTCCATTAAAACTAACGCTTATATCTGATGAGTTAAATTTTGCCTTAATATTTTCTATACCTTCTCCGCTATTAGGGCTTCTAACTAAAAATTGAAGCATTTCTTTTGATATGTTCATTTTTAATCCTTCTTTTCTATCAGAAGAAACTGTGGTTACTCTTTCTATTGAATTCTTAAATTCATTTAATTTTATTACTAAAACCTTTTCATTATCCCTGGGAATCACTTTACTATAATCTGGAAAACGTCCATCAATAACTTTTGATATCAATATGCTGCCGTTCATCTCAAATTTAATTTTTGATTTATTATTAGATATTTTTATTACTCCAGTGTTTTTATCCAATAAATTGATAAGCTGAAATATAGTTTTTTTTGGTAATATTATTGGTTCAAAATCTATATTTTGTTCAATTTCTAAACTACTTGATGAAAGTCTATGGCTGTCAGTAGCAACTCCTGATAAAAAAGATTTATTTTCTACTTTAATTTTATGCAAATAAATCCCATTAAGATAATGTCTAGTTTCATCATTAGAAATGGAAATTTTTGTTTTATTTAATAATTTCAACAGTTTTCCAGAAGAAACTTCTAAAATTTTATCATTAGTTTTGTCATCTACTATTGGAAAATTCTCTGAAGAAATACATAGTAAGTTAAATTTAGAATTACCAGAGAGAATCTTAAGCTTATTTGAATCTTGTAAAGATAGCTCAACTTTTGAATTAGGCTCTATTTTTCGTAATATATCATGCAATATACTGGCAGAAGTAGTTGTAGAACCTTCTCTTTTTATCTCTTCAGAATTAATTTTTTCTGAATAAATTATATCTAAATCCGTAGATGTAATTTTAATATTTGAATCTTTAGCTTCTATTAAAATATTTGATAATATTGGGAGTGTGCTTTTTTTTTCAATTATACCATAAGCATTACTAATTGATTGAAGCAAAACATCTCTATTAATCGTAAATTCCATTATTATTTCACTGAAGTCTCTTTCTAATTTCAGCTACACTTTGCCTAATTTCGTTATCTTTTCTAATTAATTCTTCAATTTTTTTAACAGCATGAATAACTGTGGTGTGATCTCTATTTGAAAATTTTCTTCCGATATCTGGCAAAGAATTCGTTGTATGCTGTTTTGCTAAGTACATAGCTATTTGTCTGGGTCTAGCTAATGATCTTGATCTTCTTTGAGATAACATTTCTTGCAAACCTAAATTAAAATAGGATGCTACAATATTTTGTATAGATTCAACGTTAATTGACTTGTTATTAAAGTTAATGAAATCCTTTAAAATTCTTTTGCACTCATAAATATTTGGTGATTTAGAATTTATCTTGCTAAATGCTAAAACTCTATTTAAAGCACCAACCATTTCTCTAATGCTTTGCGTTATTTCTGAAGATAAAAAATCTATAACCTCTTCGGATAAAGTATATTCCTCTCTAAAATTTTGCTTTATTTCCATTAGCTTATTTTTTAGAATTTTTTTTCTTAAAGCTAAATCGGGTGTTTGTATGTCTATAACCAAACCTCCCGCCAATCGAGATTTAATTCTTTCCTGTATTCTATCAAGACTTGAGGGTGGTCTATCTGATGAAATAACTATCTGAGAATTTCTTTCTATCAATGCATTAAAAGTATGAAAAAATTCCTCTTGCATAGCTTCCTTACCACCTACAAACTGAATATCATCAATAATGAAAACATTGGCATTTCTAAAAAGATCTTTAAACTTTACCATTTCATTACTTTTTATTGATCTAATAAAATGATACATGAATCTCTCAGCTGAAATAAAAACAACTTTTTTCTTATTTCCGATTTCCAATCCTATCGCATTAAGCAAGTGAGTCTTTCCCATTCCTACTGGTCCATAAATAAATAATGGATTGTAGTGAGATGATTCTGTACATATTTTTTTTGCAGCTGTATATGCTAGCTCATTGCTTTTACCAACTATAAAATTATCGAAGCTGTAATTTGTATTAAATCTATTATAATTAAGTAATGAATTTTCTATTGAAGAAACTCTGCTATTCTTCCCATAATTTTGATTGATAGATTTTATATCCTGTTCTTCAATTAAAAATTCTATTCTCTCTATGCTTTTTTTGTAGATTTGAATAATATCCAATATTTTATCTGCATATCTTGATACAATCCAATCTCTTACAAATCTTGTTGGTGCTGATAAAATTACATAATGATTATACTCTTTTCTCAAATTAATGTTTTTTATCCAACTTTCATAAACATCATTGCCAAAATTTTCTTTAAAATTTAATAAAATCTTATTCCACGAAAGTGTCTTTTCTTCCTGTGCTACAGAAATATTTTGATTTTTTTGTAAATTTTCGTTCATAAAGATTTTTTAGAGTGAATATTCTTATTTTCTTTTTAATTACGATTCAAGTTTTTTTGGTTGTATTTAAAAAAAAAAAATTTTAGGTTGTATTTAAAAAAAATCTTGGGTTGAATTTAAAAAAAATTTTTTATAAAAGATGAAAAAAAAATTAATCTATTTGCAACCTATAATTATATTTAACTACATGTGGGATTTTTTTAATAAAATGAATTAATGTAGTTATTTTTTCAGATTTAAGTTGTAAAAAATATCAACTATTAATTGTCTAATTTATTTTTTTGTTTTTTGAATTTTTTGAGTAAATCTAGAAATTGTTCTTGAGACAGTTTTTTTTTTTATAACACCCGTTTTTCCTATTTTCATCAATTGTGAGTAGAATTTTGGTAAATAATTCTTTGCTTCCTTAATATTATTAGCCTCAATATAATTAGACATACGCTTAACAGCGGACTTATATTTGCTTTTCCTTATTCTGTTAATAGATGTCTGTATTTCTGTCCTTTTCGTGCGTCTTATTGCTGACTTGGTGTTAGGCATAAAGTGCTGAATATATATCTTTTTGACCCATATCGGTCAATACCAATATATTGTGAAAAAAGTTCACATATGATCTATTTAAATTAAATGGAAAGGTATCACACAAATAATAAAGGTAAAATTGTCTCAAAAGTATTTGAGGATGTTTTTAGCAAATACGATTTAATGAACGATTTGATGTCACTTGGTATACATAGGTTATGGAAAAAAAGGTTTATCAATTCGCTTAATCCTCAAAAAAATACAAAATTAATAGACGTAGCTTCAGGAACTGGAGATATAGCTAAATTATTTTTAGAAAAAGTTAATTATCAAAGTACAGTATGTTGCGTGGATGAAAATAAGGGAATGCTTGAAATTAGTAAAAAAAAATTTAATAAAAAAGACAAAATAAAATGGTATTTTAGCAGTGCAGAAAAACTTCCATTTAAAAACGAAGAATTTGATTACTATACTATAAGCTTTGGTATAAGAAATGTACAAAATATAGATTTGACGCTTAAAGAAGCTTTTCGTGTATTAAAACCCGGGGGTAGATTGTTGTGTTTAGAATTTTCAAAAGTTGATAATAAAATTATAAACAATTTTTATAAAATTTATTCAAAATCAATACCCAAAGTTGGAAAATTTATTGTTGGTAAATCTGAACCTTATCAATACCTAGTTAATAGTATTGAAGAATTTTATTCACAAAAAGAATTATTGAATCTTTTAAAAAAGAATGGTTTTACAAATTTATCATATAAAAATTTAAGCTGGGGTATTGCAGCAATTCATTCTGGTTGGAAAATATAAATATGATTAAAAAATTCCTTATGTTATTTAAAATTGGTAGAAAATTATCTACCTCAGGTGCAATTTCATCAATTTATGAAATTTATGATCCCCCAGCTGGAATCAAAATAATTTTTTCTATAATTGGATTTAATTATAAAAAAAAAAAAGTAGACAATAATTTATCTCCATCTGAAAAACTTTGTGATGCTTTGCAAGGAATGGGAACAACTTTTATAAAACTAGGTCAATTTTTAGCTACAAGACCTGATATAATTGGAGAAAATCTTTCAAGTGAATTAGAAAAACTTCAAGACAAACTGCCTCCTTTTGAAATGTCTAAAGCTAAAAATATATTGAAAGAAGAGCTCGGAGAAGAAAACTTTAAACAAATTGAAAACTTTTCTGAGCCTGTAGCTGCTGCATCTATTGCTCAAGTGCATTTTGCTACAATTAATGACAAAAATCAAAAAAGAAACATTGCAATTAAAATTCTAAGACCAAATATTGAAAAAGTATTTAACGAGGAGTTAGATGCGCTTATGTTACTTGCTTATATAACCGAAAGCTTTATAAAAAAAACCAAGAGATTAAAACTAGTTGAGACTGTCCAATTATTAAGAGAAGTAACAAATCTTGAAATGGATTTAAGATTTGAAGCAGCAGCAGCCAATGAACTTAAAGAAAACACAAAAAATGATGTAGGTTTTAGTGTTCCCAAAATTTATTGGAATCAAACAACTAAAAAAGTTTTGTGTTTAGATAGAATAGATGGAATTTCGATAAGAGAGGTTGGAAAAATTAAATCTTTAAATATTGATATTAAAAAAATCTCAAAAAATATTATTCAACACTTTTTAAGACATGCAGTAAGAGATGGTTTTTTTCATGCTGATATGCATCAAGGTAATTTATTTGTTACGAGTGATGGAAATATAGTCCCGGTTGACTTTGGTATAATGGGTAGACTGGATAAAAATAATAGAAAATATTTAGCCGAAATACTTTATGGATTTATTAAAAGAGACTATAAAAAAGTCGCTGAAGTCCACTTTTTGGCTGGTTTAGTCTCTAACAAAGTATCAAAAGATGAATTTGCTCAGGCACTCCGTTCAATTGGTGAGCCTATATTTGGTCAATCAGCAAAAAACATATCTGGAGGAAAGCTATTGGCGCAACTTTTTGAAATTACAGAAAAATTTAATATGGAAACCCAGATACAGTTACTACTCTTACAAAAAACCATGGTTGTGGTTGAAGGAGTATCAAGAAAACTAGATCCGGACACGAACATATGGGAAGTTTCAAAGCCAATACTAGAAAATTGGCTAAAAGAATTTAAAGATCCTATCAACAAAGTTGGCGAAATAGCAAACGAAGCCTCTGAAGTTATTAAAAGATTGCCGGACCTACCTATTATTATGGATAAGGCCAATGATGTAATGACCCTAATAACTGAGGGAAAGTTTAATCCCAATACTTTGGCTTATAGAAGTTTAAGAGAGGAAAAATTGAAATTAAAATTAATGCGAAATAAGATACTTGTGGGAGTTTTAGTGCTTGTAATTTTTGTTCTCTTAGTATTCAAATAATATAGATATGAACAATTTGCTTAAAAATAAAAAAATTATTTTAGTTATTGGTGGTGGAATTGCAGCGTACAAATCTCTTGATTTAATACGTTTATTAAAAAAAGAGAATTGTGAAGTTAAAGTTGTATTAACGAAATCTGGAAAAAAATTTGTCACACCGCTGTCAATTGCATCACTATCACAAAATAAAATTTATGAAGATATTTTTGATAGTGAAAAAGAAGGTGAGATGGATCACATCTCTTTGTCTAGATGGTGTGATATAATTTTATTTGCACCTATAACTGCAAATTCTATCGCAAAACTAGCTTCTGGAAGAGCTGATGATCTCGCATCTACACTTGTATTAGCTTCTAATAAAAAAATAATATTAGTACCAGCAATGAACGTAAGAATGTGGACACATAAATCAACTCAAAATAATATTAATAAATTACTAGATTTTGGATATTTGCTGGTAGGACCTGAAATAGGAGAAATGGCTTGCGGAGAATATGGTGAGGGTAAAATGTCTTCACCTAATCAAATACATCAATTTATAAAAGATTATTTTTCTGACCGTAATATTGTAAAAAATAAAAAATTAAAAGCTCTTGTTACAGCTGGACCAACTAAAGAATATATTGATCCTATTAGATTTATCACAAACAATTCTAGCGGTAGACAGGGATATGAAATTGCTAGTTCGCTCGCAAAATTTGGTGTTAAAACAACATTAATATCAGGTCCATCTTTGCTGAAAAAACCTGAAAATGTAAATATTATAAAAGTAGAAACTGCAGATCAAATGTACGAAGAAACAAAAAAAGCTTTGCCAGTTGATATAGCTGTTTGTGCGGCAGCAGTTACAGACTTTAAACCTGAAATTTATGAAAATCAAAAAATTAAAAAAAATAAATTGAAATTGAGTTTTAAAAGAAATAAAGATATTTTAGAATTTTTATCGAAAAATAATTCTCACAGACCAAAACTAGTAATTGGTTTTGCTGCCGAAACTAATAATATTTTAAAATTTGCTGAAGAGAAAAAAAAAAATAAATATTGTGATTGGATTATAGCAAATGATGTTTCTAAATCTGGAATTGGATTTAATTCTGATTATAATGCTGTATCTATTATTGATAATGAAAAAATTGAAAAAATTGAAAAGAATCTTAAATCTTATATAGCAGATAAAATAGCTAAAAAAATAATTAATAATTTTATCCAATAATACATATGGTAAAGATATTAATTAAAAAATTTGATAAAAATATCAAATTGCCTAAATATAAAACTGCAGGTTCTTCCGGGATGGACCTAGAAGCTCATATAAAAAAACCAATAAATATTTTACCTGGGAAACTAGCGCTTGTTCCAACCGGTATAGCTCTAGCTGTTCCTAAAAAGTATGAAATACAAATAAGACCACGGTCTGGTTTGGCTGCAAAAAAAAGTATTTCTGTTTTAAATACACCAGGCACTATTGATTCTGATTATCGAGGTGAGATAAAAGTTATTTTAATTAATTTTGGAAAAAAAAAATTTTTAGTAAAATCAGGTGATAGAATAGCACAAATGGTTTTGTCCCCTATAATCAAAATTAAATTTAAAGAAACGAACAATCTTCCAAAAACAAAAAGAGGGAAGGGAGGATTTGGTTCAACTGGAAAATGAAAATTAATGAAATTCTTAAAAACACAAATAGAAAGATACTCTAGACAAATAATTTTAAAAAAAATTGGAGTTATAGGCCAAAAAAAACTATTAAAATCTAGGGTTTTAATAATTGGTGCGGGAGGCTTAGGATCTCCTGTCGCTATATACCTAGCTGCATTAGGAATAGGAAAAATCGGAGTTATTGATAAAGATAATGTTGATATATCAAATTTAACGAGGCAAATTATTTTTGATACTACTGATTTAAAAAAGAAAAAATCATCCACTGCAATTTATAAACTAAAAAAAATAAATCCAGACTTAAAATTCTATTCATACAACAAAAAATTAACTTTAAAAAATATAGGTCAAATAGCTAAAAATTTTGATTTAATTATAGATAGTAGTGATAATTTTAAAACTCGATTTTTAATTAGCGATTACTGCTTAAAAAATAAAAAAATCTTAATTTCAGGAGCTATAAGTAAATTTGATGGTCAAGTATATACTTTTAATTTCTCTAAAAAAAATAGTCCTTGCCTAAGGTGTTTTATTCCTACTATGCCTGATAATCCAGATGTCGATAATTGCGAAAATGAGGGGGTCTTAGGCACCTTAGCGGGCATAATTGGTTGCATTCAAGCAAATGAAGTTATAAAGGAAATTCTAAAAATAGGAAATTCCCTCTGTGGATATATACTCATAATAGATTCACTGAAACTTACTTTTAGAAAAGTTAAACTTAATAAAAGATCAGATTGTTTATGTCATGAAAAAAAATAATAAAAAAATATTAATATTTTTGTTAACTATTTTTTTCTTTTTATATTCAACTCAAAAAACCTTTCCAAAAGAAAATACAGATTTTTTATCTTTAAGGAACAATGAAACAAATTTAAGACAAGGTCCATCATTTGAATATCCTATAAAATTTACTTATAAAAAAAAATATTTACCAGTAGAAATTTTAGATAGATCAGAGACTTGGGTAAAAATTAAGGATTTTACAAATAATTCAGGCTGGATACATATTTCACAACTATCTAAGAAAAAAACTGCAATAAATAAAAAAAAAAATACAATTATTTATAAAAAACCTACTTTTTATTCTAAACCTCTGGCAAGGCTTGAGATTGGTAGATTAGTATTAATTAAAAAATGTAAAATAAAATGGTGCGAAATAACATCAGGAAAATTCACTGGCTGGATTTTTAAAAATTACTTATGGGGTAGAATTTACTAGAAAGTTTGAACTTTATTTTAAATCAAATCGGTCAAGATTCATCGCTTTGGTCCAAGCAGATATAAAATCAGAAAGAAACTTAGGTTTAGAATCTTCACATGCATAAACTTCTGCTAACGCCCTTAGTTGTGAATTTGATCCAAAAATAAGATCAGCTCGAGTACCAATCCACTTGATTTTGTTTGTTTTTCGATCCCTTCCCTCAAATAAATCTTCCTCTTTAGAAACTTCTTTCCACGTTATTTCCATATTAAGCAGGTTAACAAAAAAATCATTTGTAAGTGTCTCTGGTTTTTTTGTGAAAACTCCATGTTTTGATTTATCAAAATTTGTATTCAACACACGCATACCACCTACTAAAACAGTCATTTCTGGTGCAGTAAGTTTCATTAACTGCGCTCGATCAACTAGCATTTCTTCAGCAGATACTTTTGGTTTTTTTCCTGATCCATTAGATGTTTTTATAATATAGTTTCTAAATCCATCTGCTTTTGGTTCAAGTAGACCAAAAGAATAAGTGTCTGTTTGTTCCTGTGATGCGTCTCCACGACCTGGTGTAAATGGAACTGCAACTTTGTGACCAGCTTTCTTAGCAGCTTTCTCGATTCCAACACAACCCCCTAAAACAATTAAGTCTGCTATTGAAACAGTTTTGTTTTTAGTATTAAAATTTTTTTGTATCTTTTCTAATGCTTTAATAACTTTAAATAATTCTGGAGGATTATTTACTTTCCAATCTTTTTGAGGTTCAAGTCTAATTCTGGCACCGTTAGCTCCACCTCTCTTATCTGAACCACGGAAAGTTGATGCTGATGCCCAAGCCGTTGAAACTAACTGAGAAACAGAAAGTCCTGATTTTAATATTTTTGCTTTAAGAGTATTAATATCCTTATTCTTAAGCTTGTATTTGTTTTTTGGAATAGGATCTTGCCAAATTAACTCTTCTTTTGGAACTTCTGAACCTAAATAGCACGCGCGAGGCCCCATATCACGATGTGTTAGTTTAAACCAAGCTCTTGCAAATGCATCTGCAAATTCATCAGGATTTTCATGAAAATTTTTAGAAATTGGTCCGTATTTAGGATCCATCCTCATAGATAGATCTGTTGTTAACATCATAGGAGGGTGTTTTTTAGATTTATCATGTGCATCTGGAACCATTTCTATAGCTCTACCATTTTGCTTTGGTGTCCACTGATGCGCGCCCGCTGGACTTTTTGTTAGTTTCCAATCGTAATTAAACAAATTATCAAAATAACCCATATCCCATTTTTTAGGATTCTGAGTCCAAGCACCTTCGAGTCCGCTGCTAATAGTATCTACTCCTCTACCACTTTTGTAATTACTGTTCCAACCAGTGGCTTGTTCTTGAATTTTTGAACCTTCTGGCTCTGGTCCTTTATGTGACTCAGGTGCTGCACCGTGAGATTTTCCAAAGGTATGACCACCAGCTATTAATGCAACTGTTTCGTAATCATTCATCGCCATACGTCCAAAAGTTTCTCGAATATCATGAGCAGCTAAAAGAGGATCAGGATTTGCATCAGGGCCTTGTGGATTTACATAAATCAAACCCATATGAGATGCACCTAAAGGGTTTTCAAGATTTCTCTTTCCACTATAACGGTTAACACCGAGCCATTCCTTTTCCGACCCCCAATAAATATCTTCTTCAGGTTCCCAAATATCTTCTCTACCTCCTCCAAAACCAAAAGTTTTGAAGCCCATAGACTCTAAAGCTACATTTCCAACTAAGATAAATAAATCAGCCCATGAAATTTTTTTGCCATATTTTTTCTTAATAGGCCAAAGTAATAGTCTAGCTTTATCTAAATTAACATTGTCTGGCCAGCTGTTTAATGGAGCAAAACGTTGATTTCCAGTTCCGGCACCTCCACGTCCATCACCGGTTCTGTATGTTCCTGCAGCATGCCATGCTAATCTAATAAAAAGTCCTCCATAATGACCATAATCAGCAGGCCACCAATTCTGTGAATCTGTCATTAGTTTATTTAAATCTTTTTTTAATGCTTTAAGGTTAAGTTTTTTAAATTCTTTTTTGTAATTAAATTTTTTATCCATTGGATCAACTAAGGTAGAATGTTGACTTAAAATTTTGAGATTTAAACTATTCGGCCACCAATCTCTATTGGAAGTGCCTTTACCAGTTGGAAACTTGGGAGGAGTTCCTGCGCCTGTAAATGGACATTTTGATTGCTCACTCATATAATAACTACTTTATAACCATTCTAAAATAGAGTCAATATATTAGAAACATTCTAATCTATTTTTCAATTAATTTGAGGATTTTTTAATATTTGCAATTTTAACTAGAACTTCTACGGATTTAATTTTTTTTCCATTTGGTGTCTTTGGTAAATTGCCTATTGAAATATTTTTATCTTCTATATCAAATAGCTGCGACATATCTTCATCGTAAAAATGATGGTGATGCTTTATATTTGTATCAAAGTAAGTTTTATTTCTTTTTAGAGAAATTTCTTTTAAATATCCCTTTTCTTTAAATGCATGAACAGTGTTGTATAATGTTGCTAAAGAAATTTTTTTTTTATTTCCCTTATCAATAATTTTTTTCAATTTCTCAATTGTGAAATGAAATGTATGTTTTGCATCAAAAAGCACCTTACATATTGCAAGTCTTTGCTTCGTTGGCCTTAATCCTGAGGCTCTAAGTCTTTTAGTATGAAATTTTAATTGGTCCATTTTGTCTAAAAACAGTGCTTTTATTACCTTTTAGTTTATAATCGTTCTAAATTAAATATATGTAATAAAGTACTTTAATCAAGTATTAATTTGTGTCTATGATAAAAAAAAACAGTTTCGATTATGATGAGTTGATTGAATGTTCCAATGGAAAATTATTTGGTCCAGGAAATGCTAAACTTCCATCCCCCCCTATGTTGATGTTTAATAGAATTACAAATATTCAAGATAATAAAGGAAAATATAACAAGGGAATAATCGAAGCAGAACTTGATATAAAAGAAAAAATGTGGTTTTTTGAATGCCACTTTAAAGAGGATCCAGTAATGCCTGGATGTCTAGGGCTTGACGCAATGTGGCAATTAGTTGGTTTTTATTTAGGTTGGAAAGGTGAGCCTGGAAAAGGCAGAGCTCTAGGTGTAAATTCAGTAAAATTTACTGGGGAAGTGCTTATTAATGCCAAAATTGCTAAATACAAAGTTCATATGAAAAGAATTTTAAAAAAAGAAGGGGCTGTTGTAGGATTGGCTGATGGAACATTGTTTTCTGATGGTAAAGCAATATATGAGGCTGAAAATTTGAAAGTAGGATTATTTAAATAATGAAGAGAGTAGTTATTACTGGAATTGGAATTGTTTCCTGTTTAGGTAACAATCAAGAAGAAGTTCATCAATCTTTGATTAATTCAAAATCAGGAATTACATTTTGCGAAGAATACAAAGAATATAATTTAAAAAGTAATATTCATGGTAAGCCAAATATTAAACTTGAAGATCATGTCGATCGAAAAATAATAAGATTCATGGGTGAAGGTTCCGCTTATAATTACATTGCTATGAATGAGGCGGTTAAAGATTCTGGTTTAGAAGAAAAAGATGTTAGTAATATTTCTACTGGTATGATTATGGGATCGGGAGGTCCTTCAATTAAAAATGTTATTTTGGCTGCTGATAAAACTCGTGAAAAAAATCCAA
>TARA_B100000686_G_scaffold355278_1_pt1 | contig 34672 bp, 24 predicted proteins | sample TARA_B100000686 | Tara Oceans TARA_B100000686 (sample SAMEA2622733) | marine metagenome | biome: marine biome (ENVO:00000447); feature: marine epipelagic mixed layer (ENVO:xxxxxxxxx); material: "saline water (ENVO:00002010), including plankton (ENVO:xxxxxxxx)" | depth 150 m | reverse complement strand
CATCCTGGTTTATGCTGGCTAAGATATACCAAGATTATTACCCGAAGGATAAAAACTTAATTTATATTTGGACTTTATCTACTATTGTTCCAGCAATTACTGCCTATTTAAGAGTTAAAGCAGGTAAACATTTTTATACGGATGTGGTAACAGGATATCTTATAGGTGCGGCAACAGGTTTGGCTCTACCAGAATTACACAAAAATAATAATAGGTTAAGACCTGGAGTTGCAATGTTTCCCAATGGACAATTTGGTGTTGGCATTCGTTTCTTATTGAATTCAGATTTCTAATTAATGTTATTTCAACAGGTATTTTTCTATTTTTATTGGAACTAGTATAGTTAATCTTGGCAAAAGGGAGTAAAATAATAGTCTCTTTGCGATAAGTTAATTTTAATTAAACTTAGGTTAGTTAAGATTATATTTTGATTTTATAGTATGAGATTTTATTTAATTTCAATTTTTGCAGGAATACTTTTTATGCCTTTGTTTGGATCATCGCCCGACCTGGGGAAACCTGCTCCAAATTTTTTGCTACCAGACCAGGATGGGAATTTGCATGCACTTATGGATTATCGTGGCCAAAAATTAGTACTTTATTTTTTTCCCAAGGCAAATACGCCTGGATGAATTAAACAAGCTTGTGGGTTCCGGGACGAATCTGAAACATTTGAAAAATATAATATCAAAGTTCTTGGAGTCAGTTATGATTCTCCATCTGCACTCAAAGCTTTTAAAAATAAATTTGATATTCCTTTTAATTTTCTCTCGGATTCAAAAAAGGAAACGGGAAAAAAATATGGTGTGAACAGGATTTTATTTTCTTCTAGGAAAACATTTTTGATAGATGAAAATGGTGTTCTAGTTCATATAATTGAAAATGTAAATCTCCATACTCACCCAAAGGATATATTGTCTATATTCGAGGCAGAAAAACTATCTGATCAGTCTAATTTTAAAAGAATATAGTGACATGAATATTTCAATTGAATATTGTGCTCAATGAAACTATCTACCTAGGGCATCCAGTTTGGAAGCTGAATTGAAATCTAAATTTCCAAAAATTGAAACGAAACTTATTTCAAGTGGTGGGGGTGTATTCGAAATAAAGCTAAATGGAAATCTAATTTTTTCTAAGAAAGCAAAAAATCGTTTTCCTGATGATGGTGAAGTAGAAATACTGATTAAACAAGCGATATAGACTGTACCCTAGTTACATTACTTTTTTTATAGTTTCTATAAAAATAAGATTAAGTAATATCCCAGCCTTTAAATCATTTATTTAGGATTATTAAAGATATGAGCAAAAGCATTAAAAGTATAATAACCTGCGATTTGGATGGAAAGATCGACACATTTAGTGACGGTGCTGAAAGTCTTTTTGGGTATAATAATGAAGAAGTTATAGGGAAAATGCGCGTTAGTGATTTTAGTGATGGACAAGTTGTTCTAGGTCATGTTGTTGGATGGCTTAAAGAAGCAGTAAAAAATGGAAAGTGGGAAGGAAATACAGTTTTTTTACATAAAGATGGGAGTGAACTACCCTGCCATATTAAGATTACACCTACAAAAGGGAAAGATGGTGAACACATTGGTTATTGTGGCGTAACATCGTTTTTAAAAGATAAAACTCCTGATGAAGTACGACCTAAGATAAGTTTAATAACTAAAATATTTACTTGGGTTGTGATTATGCGACTACCATTTTTATCTGCTACTCTGGTCCCTGTTTTTATAGGTGCCGCTGTTGCTAATCTAGCTGGATTTCCAGTGGAATGGGGTTGGTTGGGTTTAACTCTCCTAGGTGGTTCACTGCTACATATCGGTACTAATACATCTAATGACTATTTTGATCATATCAGTGGTGCCGATGAGGCTAATTATAATTATAGTAATGTTGGCCTTAATGGAGGAAGCCGTAGCATTCAGATGGGTTTAATCTCTCCAAGAGGAATGCTGAGAGTGGCTATAGTAACTTTTGCATTAAGCGCGCTTGTAGGCATTCTGCTCATAAATAAGGCTGGTTTCCCTGTGCTCTGGTTGGGATTTTCAGGATTTATATCGGGTTTATTTTATACAGCTCCGCCTTTTCGATTTTCATCTAGGAGAGGGCTTGGTGAATTGCTTATTGGACTCAATTTTGGTCCTTTAATGGTGGCTGGTAGTGCACTGGTGCAAACTGGAGAATTACTCCCCGAAGCTTTTTTAGCGGGTATTCCCATCGGTTTTCTTGTTGCTGCCATTGTTTATATGAATGAATTTCCAGACCATGATAGTGATAAGGCCACGGGTAAAAATACTCTTATCGTTGTATTTGGCCCGAAAAAAGCCAGAACAGGCTATGTATCTTTAGTGATGGCTGCCTTTTTAAGTATCATTGTTTTAGCCTTGAATGGAACGTTTCCATCCTTAACATTAATCTCCCTTTTTGCAGTATTCTTTGGGGTAAGTGCAATTCAAACATTATATAAATATTATAATGACCGTTTGTTGCAGCCAGCAAACTGGGCAACAATTATTATGCATAATGTAGCTGGAATATTGTTTTGCATTGGAATATGGATGGGCTCATCTGTATAATTTGTAAAATTATTTTATAACATTTATAAAAACCCCCTCATCAGGGGTTTTTTATTTGGATGTATGTCAAATCTTTTGTAATATACTTACGAGTAACTTACGAGTTTTATTATAAAATATCAAGATATGGAGTATTGTAGTTAAAGATGCCTTTATTAAACTCTGTTTTTTTAAGATTAATGAAGAAAAGATTTAAAAAAGAATCATCGCTGGTTGTTATTAGGGCTGTTAACCGCCTTAATAATCATTCCAATAAAAAAGCATCTCGATTTGTGATATATGTTGGGAAACAAGCGATAAAATATTTTCCTGTTACCTCGCAGTGAAACCACTGTCTCCAAAATTGAAAAGATTCCTGGATTTTATTCAGAGATTTACTTTGAACTTTGATCAGGCTCCATCTTATGAAGAGATTATGGCCGGTCTTGGTTTTGATTCATTAGGGACAGTAAACTGGTATGTAAAGACCTTGGAAGAAAGAGGCCATTTATCCCGTGTAAAAGGTCCCAACGGTAAGCGGGCGCTCACTTTAATCCGCAAAGAGCACACCACAACTACAGCCTGTTTACCGTTGCTGGGCCTTATAGCAGCAGGAGAACCTATCGAAGCATTAGAAAACCCAGAAGTAGTAGATGTCCCACCATCTTTATTACACCCAGATAATTATGTCCTGCAGGTTAAAGGAGATTCCATGATTGATGAACAGATCCAGGATGGTGATTTTATTGTAGCTAGAAAGGCTAAAACTGCTCGTTCTGGACAGATTATAGTAGCTTTGGTAAACGGCGAAGCCACGCTAAAATGTTATATGCCCAAACCAGATTGTATTGAACTTCATCCTAGAAATCCAAATTTCCCAATTATTAGGGTCAATTCCCAAGACGATTTCCATATTAACGGTGTGCTGCTATATTCCTTCCGGAATTATTTGAACTAGGCGCATCTTCTTGGTTAATCGAGACGTTTTTCATATACGTCTTAGGAGAATGGAACTCCAGGCTGAGCAGATCATGGATCCTAGTTTGAAGAAACGCCCAGTAGCTATTATTTCATCCTATCGTTCAAATGGAACTATTTTATTTTTATCTCCTGAAGCGGAAAAAAATGGATTATTACATGGTATGAAAGTTTCCGTAGTAAGAAAAATGAATCATCGTGTGCAACTACTACCTTATAACCTCTCTTTATATGCACGTTTAAATCAATATGTTTATCAGACTATATCTGCGTTTACGCCAATTATAGAGCCTGAAGGGTTTGGTCGATTTTATCTTGATATGAAGGGGATGAAAACAATGTATGGGGATATGCAGAATACAGGAATTTCTATACTTAAAAGCATTCAGGAAAAAACAAATATTTCAGGAATGGTAGGCATCAGTGTAAATAAGCTGGTGAGTCGTATTATTACATCTGTTGTTCCAGAAAAAATTTATCAAGTGCAGGATGGCGAAGAGGCGCAGTTTTTATCTCCATTAGATCCGATATTTCTTCCTACAGTAAGGAAAAATTTTGTAAAGCGATTGATCCATTTTCTTTGGATTAAGAAGATTAGTGATATACAGTCTATGGTATATCGTCCAGATGAATTTGAAACCTTTTTTGGGGCTCATGCTGTACAACTTTCTCAAGAGGCATATGGTTATGATTCATCCGTTGTAAAACCACCAAAACTGCAAGACCATATTTTAGAACAAACAGTTTTACCTGAAGATACCAACGATGAGAGTATACTTTATGCAGTTGTAAAGGATTTGGCACAACAGGTGGCATTTAAACTTCGTAAACGCCAAAATGTAGCGGACAAAGTGAAGTTGGAGATTCATTATGCTGATGGATACCATCGAACTTGGAAAGATCGGGTTATCAAAGCTGATAATAAATCGGTGATCGGTGTATGCAGGAGATTATTTTACAAAGCAAACACACGTCGTAATCGAATTCGAGCTATTTTGTTGGATGTTAGTGATTTTCGTCCTTACGTTAATCAGGAAGCTATTTTCCCAACATTAGAGAGCAGGGAAATGGCCGTATCTAAAGCAGTAGAAAAAATTCGTCTTAAGTACGGTGTTCGAAGTCTGCAGACCGCTGATATACTCCAGGCTCTAGGGCATATTTAATGTTTGCGCACCTGAATATCCATTCTGTGTATTCATCCATGCAAGGTCTACTTTCTTTTGTAGATCTTATAAATTTGTCTCGATCAAATAACATCGATACTTTAGCTTTGACTGATATAAATGGTATGTGGGGTTTTATCCGGTTTGTTCAGCATTGTAAAGATGCCGGGATCCATCCTATAGCTGGTACAAATTTGATTACTAAAACTGATGAAGTAGTTATATTAGCAGAAAATCAATATGGTTATGAGAATATGTGCCGTGCTATATCAGAGATTCATGATAATATAGATCGATCTGTGGTAGATGTCTTAAAGAAAAATCATACTGGTTTATTTGTGTTATCTCATCATAGATCAACTTTAAAAAAATTGATTGATTTTATTCCAAATACCCATTTATTTATTGAATTGCATCCTGGAATACAAGAAGCTGCCGCAAAAAAATTAATGAAAGAATTAAAACTGGAGATTGTTGCTACAGGCGATGTTTATTTCAAATCAAAGTCTGACCACGGTATCTATATAACTCTAAGGGCTATCGCAAATAATGCAACATTGGATAAATTAGATATGTCAAAGTGTAAAACAGATCAACACTGGTTCCGTAACGAAGCAGATATGGTAAAATTATTTCCCAATAGCTTGGATGCTATAAATAACAGTCGCTATTTAGCGGATCGCTGTAAGACTAACTGGCCATTCATTAATACCATTTTCCCAGGATTGTCACTTAGAGATACCCATCAATCCAATAAAAAACTCAAGCGTAAAGTTTATGTAGGTGCCAAGATTCGCTATGGTAAGATTAGTAAATCTATTGATCAGCGTATCCAATATGAGTTAGACATTATTATGCAAAAAGGATTTTCGACTTATTTTTTGATTGTGCAGGATATTGTACAGCAAGCCCAAGCCACTATTGGTCGAGGTTCGGCAGCTGCATCGGTAGTGAGTTACTGTCTTTTTATTACTCAGGTAGACCCTTTAAAATACAAACTACAGTTTGAAAGATTTATTCATCCAGAGCGAGAGAATATGCCAGATATTGATGTAGACTTTCCATGGGATGAACGGGATCAGATATTAGATTATGTGTTTAAGAAATATGGTTATAAACGTACAGCGATGGTTTCCAGTCAGGTTTTTTTACAACGTCGATCCGCCATCTGGGAAGTGGGAAAAGTATATGGGTTATCGAATGAAGAAATCAAAAGTATTACCAGGCGGATAAGCTGGAACGTATCTCATCAGGATTTGGAGGATTGGGTTTGCACCGAGCCAAGGTTTACCGATATAAATCTAGATGAAACATTAATTCGTATTTTGCGTGAGAGTGAAAAAATTGTGGGAGTATTTCGTTATCCATCGGTACATCCTGGGGGAGTGATTATTGTTCCAGATGAGATTCAAAAATATGTTCCAGTGTTAAGAGCCCCTAAGGGAGTACAGATTGTTGAATGGGAGAAAGATCAGGTAGAAGACTCGGGGCTTTTAAAAATTGACCTTTTAGGTAATCGCAGCTTGGCAGTAGTCCGGGATACGATTCAACATATAAACCTAAATTATGGAGAAGAGGTATCTCAGAACAGATATTTGGATTATCATCAGATTCAGCCTATAGGAGATAAAAAAACGGAACAATTAATGAAAGCAGGGAAAACTATGGGTGTTTTTTATATTGAGAGTCCTGCCACCAGACAACTTTTGGCTAAGTCTAAGGTAGTAGATTTTGAGCATGTGATAATTTATTCATCTATCATCCGTCCAGCAGCTAATAGATTTACTAACATTATGCTACAACGAATCCATGGTGCATCATGGGAATTAATTCATCCTGATCTAGACTTTATGTCAGAGAGCTATGGAATTATGGTTTATGAAGAACAGGTTGTCATGGCTGCTATGATCATGGCAGGAATGGGTTATGCAGAAGCGGAAGCATTGCGGAAGATAATCAGCCGGAATTCTTCAGAGTATCTTATTTCATCATGGAAAAAAAAATTTAGGAAAAGTGCGCTTCACCGAGGTTATTCACCTAATATAATCAAAGATGTCTGGGATATGATTATTTCTTTTGTAGGTTATTCATTCTGTAAATCCCATTCCGCATCTTATGCTATGCTATCTTTTACCTGTGCCTATCTCAAAGTACATTTCCCTGCAGAATTTTTAGCAGCAGTGATTTCTAATCAAGGAGGATTTTATTCATCCTATGCCTATATGAGTGAAGCACGCAGACTTGGGGTTCAAATCCTGCATCCAGATATTAATTTGAGTTATCGTGAATGGTGTGGCAATAAGAATTCAATACGTATAGGATTCATGAGTATTAAAGGGTTAAAGCAGAAAGCTGTGGATACTATTTTGGATGAACGAAAGGCAGGTGATTTTGATTCTTTGGACGATTTTCTTTTTCGAGTTGATTTGGATTTAGCTGATGCCATTGCTTTGACTAATGCTGGCTGTTTTAAAAATTTAGTTTCTAATATAACGCACCGGGAATTGGCATATAAAGTAGCAGGTTTTTATCTTCAGCGTGGTAATAGGAGACCACTTACAACGCTACTGGAGGATTATGATTTGACGACTGAAGATCAATATCGGCTAGAATTGGAAACATTTGGTTATCCAATATCTTCCCATCCCATGTCTAGGTATCGTTCTATGCTCAGTTCACGTATTAAATATGCAAACGATATTCCAAATTATGTTGGCCATTCAATTTATTTGCTTGGCGTATATATAACAAAGAAACAGACCACAACCAGAAAATCTGATCCTATGCAATTTTTAACCTTGGAAGATGAAACAAATATCTACGAATGTGTACTATTTCCAGAGATCTTTAAGAAATTTGGTGACTTGTTAAACTGGGAGAACCTTTTTATTATTAGGGGAACTGTAGAAAAATCTTTTGGAGTCTGTTCAGTAACAATTGAGAAATTAGCGAGTTTACAACAATGGGTGCATCATTTGAATAAAAATGTATAACCAAAAATTCTGTAGATATTATATGAATCCAAGGAATATTCACAGTTAGGTATGTTGACCAGAATATAAAGGAATAGCTACCTTTGAAATATCATAATGGAAATAATTTATTTATTCATAAGGTTAATAGTATGGTTTTTATTGATGTCTAGAGGATACTCAGAAGACTTTTGGAATCATGCAATGAGAACACACTATGAACAACGTGTCTCACTTTTTAATTCATTAGAAGTTGAAGATGATGCAATGGTGATGCTCGGGAATAGTATTACCGCATCTTGTAATTGGTCTGAATTATTTAACAATGATAGAATAATTAATAGAGGAATTGGAGGGGATACAACAGATGGAATTCTGAAAAGAATTGATTTTTTAAAAAATTGTAATCCTGATGCAGTATTCCTTATGATAGGGATTAATGATTTATCACAAGGGAAAACTCCAGATGAAATAATTATTAATTATGAGAGGATTGTAGAGAGTATATTACAGAATAATATTGGATTAAATTTATTTATACAATCTGTTCTTCCAATTAACAAAAACTTATTTATGCTTCAGCCAAACTATGATAATGGTAAAATTAACATACTAAACCAAATGATTAAAAAGCTTGAAGGTAAGAGAGTCAAGTACATTAACCTTTATGATAAGTTTTTGGATAGTGAGGGTAATCTAAAAAAAGAGTATTCTAATGATGGTCTGCATTTAACTGGATTAGGTTATTTGCAATGGAGAGAAATATTAATTGATACAATTGATCACTTTAAATAAAGTAAGATAAGGATAGGAAAATAATTTAATTCAGATTATTTAAGGTATATTTATAAAAATGAATTACAGAATTATAAATCAAAGGAGAAAATAATGATGAAAAATAATAATCTTCCTGTCAAGCTTATTTTAATTTTCATAGTAGGTATTATTCAATTTGCATGCTTAATTGAAGAAGTAGAACAACCAACAACTATTGAGGCGGGAACTACATTTACTTCAGTATTAAATATAGCTGCTATCGCTGAAGAGGTTACGAATCCGCATCATGGAGTTATTGGCGTTCTACATCCCATTGGCTGGGAATTTGAATCAGGAACTTTTGAGTCGACGGATTCTGAAACGCCATCAGGAAACATAATTTTAGACCCTGATTCTGGAAGAAAATGGATCTGCACGGAGGCAGAATTTCTTGCAGATAGTGGCTGTACTGATATAGATACATTAATTGGAATTCATGATAGGATGGAATGGACCTACTTATTATCAGATGTCGGAGATTATTATGATGCAGATGCTTACCATGAAGTAACTCTAAATTTTAATACGGATAATGGACTTAATGGAACTTACCCAATTGGGTATATAACTACAGTTAATACATGGGGTATGGATGATTGGCTGAATACAGCTGAGAATACTGATAATCCGAATATGACAGATACTTCGATGAATCATATGGTAGAAGTTACAGGTAGTACTACTGCTGATATTTTCTATAATTCATTACCTGTTATTTTTGAGTTAAAACAAAATTACCCCAACCCATTTAATTCAAACACATCGATACAATATTTTTTGCCGTCTAAATCAAATTTGTCCTTAAGCATTCATAGAATAGATGGCACTTTGATTAAAAAACAAATTATAAATAATCATCCATCTGGAAGCCACACTTTCCGTTTTAATGCAAGCGATATTGCCAGTGGAGTTTATTTGTTCAGTCTAGTTGCGGGTAATAAAAAAAAGCATATAAAAATGCTGCATATCAAATAATCCTTAATGATTTAAACCAATTTGGCACTTATATTTAAATAATTGCGTGGAAGTATAATCAGAAGATATATCTCTTTATAAAAATCTTTAATAGAGAAAAATAAATATAAATAATGTCTTCAAGTATTGAGATCAAATCGCTTTTTAAGAGTTTTGATGATAAAGAAATCCTGATTGATTTTAATCTTGAAGTAAAACCAAGCCAATTTGTAGCTGTGCTTGGACCTTCTGGGTGCGGAAAATCAACATTATTAAGAGTTATTTCTGGGCTGGAATCCATTGATTCAGGAAAGGTATATCTTAATGAAGAAGATATTACCAATTTTGATCCGAAAGATAGAGATATTGCTATGGTTTTTCAAAACTATGCTCTTTATCCACATAAGTCTGTCCTTGAAAATCTTGTTTTAGGACTGAGATTAAAGAAGGTTAATAAATCAATTATAAATCAACGTTTGAATGATGTGGTAAATAAATTAAATATTCAAAAATTATTGAACAGAAAACCTGGTTCATTATCTGGTGGCGAAATGCAAAGAGTGGCTGTTGCAAGAGCATTAATAAAAGAACCATCTCTGTTTTTATTTGATGAGCCTCTTTCCAATCTTGATGCAAATCTAAGAGATCAATTAAGAGATGAAATAAAAAGATTACATAAGGAGTTAGGTATGACTATGATATATGTAACTCATGATCAAATAGAAGCAATGTCACTAGGAGATCTAATTGTAGTTATGAACAATGGATCAATACAGCAGATAGGGACACCAGAAGAGATTTATTCAGAACCGGTTAATGTATTTGTTGCAGAATTTATTGGCAATGTGAAAATGAATATTGTTGAAGTTAGTTTAATTGAAGGAGGGATTCGTTTTGGAGATATTATAATGAATGTTAAAAATACGTTATCCGAAGATAGGGAGAAATGTCTTTTTGGTATTCGTCCAGGAGATATAAAGATTAATCAGAGTTCGAGTTGTAAAGCTAAAATAATCAATTCTGATTATTTTGGAAATAATTGGCTTTTCCAATGTGAGTTTGATGGAAAGATTTTAAAAATTAATTCCCATAAATATTATGCGATTGGTAAATCCATTGGTTTAACATTTAATTGGGATAATGCTCATTATTTTGATTTAAAAACTGGAATAAGGCTATAAAAAAATTGAATATAAAAGTCTTCCAAAATAGATATCCTATAGTTTCCATTCTTTTCTTTTTAATTACATTATTGAAAGGTAGTGATTTAGGAAAACTTAGAGGCAGGGTGCTTACTGATAATAATATGCCTTTAATGGGAGTAAATGTTCTGGTGTTGGGGACAAATAAGGGTACATTTACTGGAAAAAATGGATACTACACTATTTTGGGAATACCTTCTGGAGAGTATGATATTCGGTTTGAATATATTGGATATTCTCCAAAAACAATCCAAACAATTAATGTCCAATCAAATTTATCGACTACTCTGGATGTAGAATTAGTGCAAACTGTAATTGAGGGTGAAGAAGTTATAGTATCTGGTAAGCGAAGTATAATTCAGGTAGATGAAACAGCCAGTAAAACTTATTTAGATGCTGATGCAATCAACAAATTGCCAGTAATTGAATTGCGAGATGCTGTGATGCTCCAAGCAGGTGTTTTCTTTGATCCAATACCTGTACTCTCTTCCCAAGGTCGAGGTCATGCGGGAGAATCTGGTACTGGTGAAACTAGATATACAATTCGCGGTGGAGATCAGGAAGAAATAATGTGGTTAATTAATGGCGCTAGAACTCAGTCATTAACAATTAATACCCGAGATGCAGGAGGGTCATTCATGAATATGAATTCTTTAGGAATTAAAGAGATTCAAATACTTTCAGGTGGCTTTACTGCTGAATATGGAAATGCTCAATCCGGGGTTGTAAATGTGATTATGAAAGAAGGACAAAATAAGTACAGTGGAAGCATGCAATTATCTTATGCTCCTCCTGGGCAGAGACATTTTGGCAATTATTTATATGACATGGATACCCAAAAAGAATTTAAAGATCATATGGTTGGTTTATTTTTTAATGATTCATTATTCACTTTTTATAGAGATACTGCCTTCCTTTATTATGATTCTTCATTGTCTCAGTATATTGATACTAAATACTACCCAGAATATAATGGAGATATAGATAGTGTATTCTTTGGAGAACCATATCTTGACCCTTTATGGTATTCAGATCATAGAAAATCCCAGATTTTTGATTACAGAACCATACCTGATCATAATTTTTTGTTTACGTTAGGTGGTCCTGTACCTTTTTTAAAAAAAGATTGGACTTTCCAAATATCTAGTCAGAGTAAAAAGGAAGCATATATTTTCCCTCAACCACTTGATGCACGTATTTGGTCCAACCTGAGTCTATCATTATCTCTGCCAGTGTCCAAAAGAATAAAATTAAAGTTATTTGCAATGCATGCAAAAGAGAAGCATGGGTTTACTGGCAATACAGATTGGCTAATTAGCGCAAAATATTATAGAGGTCATGGAAGCACAATTTCAAATAACAACCAGTTTTTTGTTGCGAATCTTATACATACAATAAATGAAAAATTCTTTTATGATATTCAATTAAGCTATTATTCACATTTATTTCATCAAAAACCCAGTGATAGATCTAATACCACAAAACCGTATTCTGATTACGCACTAACACTATGGGGTTTTATGAGGTATCCACAATTTCCAAATGAGCCATTTGATAAATACAATGTTATATATGACTCAAAGGAGAAAGCAAGCGATGTATCTTTGAGTGGAAAATTTAACTGGCAAATAAACTATCAAATAAATTTTAAGTACGGATTTGAATATAATTATAATACAATAGAACAGTTCAATGATTATCGTTTTACCGCTTTATCAATAGAGGAAAATGAGTACCAAGATCGTAATCTGCATGAAAGGATACATCCAAAGCAGTTTGCAACCTATTTTCAAAGCAAAATGGAATTCGAAAGTATGGTGCTGAATCTTGGTTTCCGATATGATAGATTTAATCCAAACTTTAAATGGTTTAATAATTTCACAACCTACAACATAGCAATTAATCAAGAATATGATTCATCTCTTGACCTTGATGGTGATCAAATCGATTCCAATGGAAAAATCAAATACGGTTTTGAAAATGTGTTGCTACATCAAAGGGAATTTTTACCTATTTGGAATATGTTTAGTCCTCGTGTAGGAGTATCATTTCCAATAACTGAAAATACACTGTTACATTATAACTATGGCTATTTTTACCAAATGCCTCCTATTAGCAGAATGAGATATTTCCGCTATTTCCGACCTACTCCATTATTAGAACAGATAATAATTGAAAATGATCAAGCTGAATCAGAAGGGAGAGATCCGAATCATATTCCTGGTGTTGGATCAGATCATGAAAGGGTCGTTTTCCTTAATATAGATCCTCTGCCGCCACAGAAAACAATAATGGTAGAAATTGGACTTAAACATAATTACCGAAATCTGCTTTATTTAAGTATGACTGCATACCACAGGGATATTTATAATCAGAGCGAGCAAGTTATTGGTTTATTTGACAAAAGTTCGTATGGATGGAATCCTTTTACAAATAGCAGTAGCAGTGTAATTACGGATACTCCATTACATGGTGACTATGGAGATTCTAGGGGTTTTGAAATAGAATTAAGAAGCATGTTCAGCTCTTCAATAAATTATAATATTAATTATAGTTTTTCAAGAGTTACCCAAGGCAGAGCATCTCCGCATAAAGTCACCTTTGATTCTACAGGAACGCCTTCATTTACATGGTACGATGAATATAATAGCTTCGCATATAAATCTCTAATTATTGAAAGACAGTTTAGCAGACCGCACATTCTTAAGGCTGGACTAACATTTTCTTCTGGACCAGAAAAAAATATATTATTGTCAGATATAACATTTAACTTAATGTACAGGTTCGTTTCAGGACAAACATTTACATATCTTGGAATAAATGATAATCCTACAACTTATGATAACCATCGTTATCCAGGACTACATTTTACAGATTTAAAAATTGAGAAGATTATAAAATTATTTGGTGCAGAACTAAAAACTTTTACCTTAATTGAAAATCTTTTTAATGTAAAAAATATAAAATCCATGGGAGATACCAGTTATAATCCAAACGTTGTAGAAAGATTCGTAAATACTGGAGAACCAACTTTGAATGATATAGCAGGTTACGATATGAGTTGGAGTATATGGTATGCACCGAGGAAAATTGAATTTGGTTTAATATATGTATTCTAGGAGAGTTATTCCTATAGTCATTATTTCTATATTGATTTCTCAAACAAGAATACCTGAATATGAAATTCATAACAGGGGAAATCTATGGGATACAATGAATGATGATGGTACACATGGTGCCCACCCGAATAGACTTGGGGAATATAATCCAAGTATGGATTGGCCTGGAGGACCGACAAATATGGGAGGCCCTTTTGATCAAAGATCCTATCTTTATAAGGCTGGCGTTTGGACTGGTGGATTAATTGAAGGCTCGGTTTTCCTTTCCAAAAATGGCCCCGATGAATTTGATATCGGCATTTTTGATAAAATAGAAAAGGAATTAAACTATATTGAGATGCCATCTTATGACCATACAAAAGCAGAGGAAATTATTACTGCATCATGGATAACTTCAAAAAACATTAGTATAAAACGAACAAGTAGATCATGGAGTTTTCGGGGCTACAATGATTTTATTATTATTACCTACGAAATCACTAATCTAAATGGAAAAACGATAAATGATTTTTATTTCGGAAATGTTTTTTTACTTCGTCCCAGCCTACAGGATCATAATAACCATAATGGATGGAATGATGCTTTATCAAGAGCAGATGATGTGATTGGTATTTCAACCTCTGATAAAATGATTTATGCCCACGATGGCACTGGCGCATTTGATTATTCCGCAGGAGTCGGCAATTGGAGGGATGGGAATCTATTAACACCAGGTTTTGCAGGCTTTGCCGCTTTGGATGCGCCTGTTGCATCTAACGGTTTGGAACAACCTGGACATTATTTTTTATCAAATTATATAATGCATAAGTCAGCTCTGCAATTATCAAATAATACTGAACAATCGTTATACAATATACTCAGTGGCAGTGACCTTTCTTTGGCTTATGCACAGGGCGATACTATTGATCTTTTTGCATTAATGTCTTTTGGTCCGTATTTATTTGAAAACCAGCAAACAATCTCGATTTCTATTGTGGAGGCAGTTAATGGTCTTGATTACAGAGATGTGATTAACCTAGATGGAACTGAAATGAATAATATACAAAATCGTTATGTTAACGAAGGTTTAGATTCTCTTTTACTATCTGTAGGAAATGCAAGATCACTATTTAATAATAATTATATTTTTGATGATTATCCTCCCCCTTCACCGCCTAGGTTTGATTTAATTGCTTCACCTGCGGAGCAGTCTATAAAGTTAGTATGGGAACCAATTGAAAAGGATTGGATAAATCCCCGAACAGGTAGAAAAAATATCGAAAAGTATATAATCTATCGTACTGATAAAGAATTTATAGGACCGTATGATGTGATTAAAAATAGAATAAGAGTGCATAAGACTTTTGATTTAAATGCCTATTATAATAGTAATACGAATAAATGGCAGTATAATGATTCAGATATATCTTTAGGTGTTTCCTATTATTATTCGATTACATCGGTCGATAGTTCTGGGAGAGAAAGCTGGTTTACCAATAGAAATGAAGTTCCGCTACAGGCTGTAAGTGAGCCGAAAAAGAATACACTTAGTGTTAATGTATTCCCTAATCCGTTTTCTATTACTTCCGGTATACCTACTCTTGGTCAGGAAAATACTATTACATGGACTAACTTGCCTTCTCCATGTACTATTTCAATATTTACAGCAAGTGGTCAACTAATAAAAAAAATAGATCATAATGATGATATTGGAGATGCGACATGGGATCAAAGAACTAGTTCAAGATTAATTACATCACCAGGAATATATTTTTGGGGTGTCGAATCAGCTGTTGGTAATGCGACAGGGACTTTATTAATTATAAAATGAAATCATTATTATATCTTTTATTAATGGGGGCCTTTTTAAATGCCCAGATTGATTATGGGTTTAATTTCTCAAAATCTGGTTCATCAGGATTTCAATTTTTAAAAATTGAAATTGATGCATTATCTGCAAGCCTTGGCGGAGCCGCAGCAACCTATAATGCTTCATCTAAAATAGTAAATTCAAATGTAGCGGGAATTGCAGGTGAAAATATATCTTCTTTTTCTTTTTCAAGTTCTAAATGGCTGGCTAATTCTCAAATAAATAATGTATCCTATACACATAAATATAAAAGCTATTATTTGGGCCTATCACTTTCTTCATTTTCTATTGATAAATTTGAGAAAACAACTGTTAGTATGCCAAGCGGTACGGGAAATAAAGTTTCGGCAGGAAATAATCTGGTAGGGCTTGCTTTTGCAAAAAGTTTTACGGACAAACTTAGCCTTGGTTTACAACTTAAGTATGTTGAGGAAATATTAGATAATTATATGTTCAATAATCTAATGGTTGATGTTGGCTCCTTATATAAAACTGGCTTTAGAGATATCAAGATTGCATTTATATTACAACACTTCGGTCCAGATATTTCTCCAATAAAAATGAAATTCAGATCTCCATTGCTATTTAGGGTTGGAATATCTGATGTGATATTTAAATCAAATATTAATTCTTTAAAATTAATGTTTGAAGTATTCCACCCAACTGATGACGAAGATTATTCAGTGATTGCTTTAGAGTTCTCGATATTTGAAAAATTATTTTTTCGTATGGGTAATCAATTTAACTCTGATTTGTTTGGGATATCGTATGGTATAGGTATGTATAATATTTCCAATATAAAAAGTTTCAATATATCGATTGATTATGGATTATTATCTCCAAATAAATTATTTAATGAGCTACATATTTTATCACTAACCATTTCTAGATGAAATCATCTTTCTATAGTACTATCGGGATTTATATTCTTATTTTCGTGTCAGGGTGCGAGGGACCGAAAAAAAAACCATTGATCTACTGGAATGTGGGGTCTGCGACCAATGATGATTATGTACATTCAGACTTATTTAACAAAACTTCTGATTTTGAAGTAGAAACCATATCGATACCATGGACGGAATATGATAAAAAAACGTTGACAGCAATTCTAAGCGGAAATCCTCCAGACATAATGAGTCAATTTGCTCCGCTAAAAACCTGGGCGAGCAGAAGATCATTAATTGCACTCAATGATTTTATTGATGAGGATAATTATGATACGACCCAGTTTTTCGGGTTTCTATGGGATGAAATGAAGTGGAACAATAAAATATATGGAATACCGATAAATACCACATCATATGCATTCTTTTATAATAAGGATATTTTTAATGATGCAAATATCAATTATTTACCAGAATCATGGGATGATGTTATTAAAATTGCTAATAGAATAAATAAGTTTGATAAAGATGGTAAACTCGTTAGAGCTGGATTTTTACCAAACTATGGTAATTTTATGACTTCTAATGTAATCGGTTGGCAATTAGGTGAAAAATATATTATCAATGGAAAGCATATAAGCCTTAATACACCGCTTGTAAAAGAAAGTTTTGTTTGGGTGAGAGATTTTATTCATGAAATAGGACTTAATAACGTATTGCATTTAACTGGTTCATTCGGTTTTGCTGATCAACACGGTTTTATTTCTGGGAAAGTTGGTATGATGATACTCGATAGTGCTTTCCCGAAACTTATTGAAAAATATAATCCGGCGCTTCGTTATAGAGTAATCCCTATCCCAAGTTATAAAGGATCAAAAAGTGTATCAAGTGGAGGAGTGTGGTGGGCAGGTATCCCAAGAGGGGCAAAAAACCCAAAAAATTCTTGGGAGTTTATCAAGTTTTTAGCAAGCGCTGAAAATCAATTAGACTATTTATTGAACACAGATGAGAGTTTATTTTCAGCAAATAAACTTGCTGCTATTGACAGCATTAATTACAAATTCCCTTATTATAATATTTTTATGGATCAGCTTAAAGTCAGTCGGTCACCTAGTATTGTCCCCTTAGCTCATGATATTTTTTGGAGAGAGTATAAATTAGCGGAGGATCGAATTATTATGAGCGATCAAAATATTGATGAAATTCTTGAAACTGCACAAAATAATGTTCAATCTAGTTTAGATAAATCCTTAAAATATTATGAATATATAAGTACCAGATTAAATGAATAAAAAATTATTGATATGTATTTTCTTGTTTCCGTGGATAATAGGTTTCATTGTTTATGGAATATACCCTATCATTATTTCATTCTATTATAGTCTATGTCACTATGATGTATTGCAATTACCAATGTTTATTGGATTCAATAATTATTACGATATTCTATATAAGGATCCGTACTTTTGGAAATCAATAAAAAACACCTTTTTTTATACTCTTTTCAGAGTACCAACAAATATATTATTGTCATTAATTCTCGCAGTTCTAATCAACCAGATCTCAAAGGGTTCATTTATTTTTACATCAGCATATTTTATACCATCTTTAGTTTCTGGCGTAGCGCTATCCGTAATATGGATGTGGATTTTTAATCCTCAGGCTGGTCTCTTCAATATATTTTTAAAATTTTTTGGTATATCGGGCCCTATGTGGCTTCAGGATCCAAGTTGGTCGAAACCAGCCTTAGTAATAATGAGTTTCTGGAGTGTCGGTGGTGGGAGGATGTTGATATTTTTGGCTGGACTAAGAAATATTCCTCCTAAACTATATGAGGCTTTCCGATTAGATGGAGGTACAGGTTTCCAAAGTTTTTTTCATATCACGCTTCCGATGATATCACCTATTATTTTTTTATGGGCAATTATAGAGTTAATTGCATCGATGCAGGTATTTACTGAAGCATTTATAATGACTAAGGGCGGCCCGTTAGATTCAACCTTGTTTTACAATCTATATCTATACAATAAAGCATTTCAGGATTTTAATATGGGGTATGCTTCAGCTTTAGCATGGCTATTATTGATTATCACTTTTGTAATTACTGCATTACAATTCAAACTTTCAAAAAAATATGTTTACTATGAGGGTATGTAATGATTAACAGGTTACCCAGGATAATATTATCATTTGGAGCTGTTGTATCTATCTTACCGTTGATTTGGATGGTTATAACATCACTATCAGCGAATGAAAACACATTAAGTTTTTTTGACCTTTTGGGTAAGGATTTCACTATTAATAATTATCAATCTATAATGAATAAAATACCTTTATTACGTTATATGTATAATTCTATAGTCATCACATCCCTAACAATCGCAGGAACCGTGTTTTCAAGTTCTTTTGTTGCTTATGCATTTTCTATTTTGAGATGGAAGTCGAGGGATAAAGTATTTATGTTAATTATTTTTACCATGATGCTTCCTTTACAGGTAACTATGATTCCAGTTTTTATTATTAATAATCAATTAGGATGGCTGAACACCTTTTATCCATTAGTGGTACCGGCATATTTAGGCGGAGGAGCTTTTAATATCTTTTTATTTCGACAATTTTTCTTAAATATTCCAAAAGAAATAATAGATGCTGCAAAAATGGATGGTTTAAACCATTTTCAGATATACTATAAAATTGTATTACCAATCGCAAAACCTGTTGTTATAGCAGTTTGTATTTTAACATTTTTGTTCACTTGGAATGATTTTATGGGACCTCTTATATATCTAACGGATCAGGCAAAGGGCACGCTTGCTCTTGGATTAATGTTGTTTGTTGGACAATATCAAACCGAATGGGGACAGTTGATGGCATTATCTATCGTTATTATTTTTCCTGTATTTCTAATTTTTATTGCCTTTCAAAAACATTTTTTAAATGGATTAATGTTTGGTGGTAGTAAGCGATAATCAACAGTAGGATAAAACAGTATATGATACCAGATACAAAATATTTTGAGAGTGATGAACTCAAGCATGATTTTAATAGCCATTTTAATCCGCCGGGATTGACAAATTTTTGTGGAGTTGTGCAAGTTGATAACGATTTGACAGGGATTCGCGGACTTAATTTTCCTCCATTTGGTACTAGTCTAAATCGTACATGCGGTTTATACATTGACGGTCGTTATTTTCCATCATTCAAGACATCAGTATTATTTAAATGGAGGCCTGATAGAATCACAAGGAAAGCAGATGTAAATGGTATAAAATACAAGTCTAAAACAATGATTATTCCAGATCAGAATGCAGTAGTAATAGAATTAACATTACACAATACACTAGCTACCGATGTAGATAAAGAAATAAAACTGCAAATGAATGGTGGAGTAACGAAGAATACTGCAGACTGGGCTAACTGGATTCCTCCAATGGAAAATGGTAATAGCCAGACATTTGATAAGGGGAGAAACTCTATACTTTTTTCATCTAAAATAGGTGACGCTCATCTTCTTCAAGGTCTTGACTGCTTTGTGGATGAAATTAATAGATTTGGTATCATCAAAAAAATCTCCGTTCCTTCAGGAAAAAAAGTTAAAATATTTTATTTTGCTGTATTAGGGGAAAAGGTTGCCAAAGTACAAGCTATTTTTGATTTATTAAAATCCAGGAAAGAAAGCTTGCTAAATGAGAACAGGAATTATTGGGACAATGAAATCAAATCAGTATTTGATATGGATAATCCCACTTATAGCGGGAGTTTACCGATTTTAATTACTGGAAATAAATCAATTGAGAAATTATATCATATGGGAATAATGGGGGTGATTTACTTTAGAAGAGATAATCCGATTTCTTCAATGGGTAGAGCTTACGATACATTAATGCCTAGGTACTGGCAGACAGTTACTTTCATTTGGGACTATTATTTAAGTGGAATGGTTCACTCACTTCTCGATCCGCAGGTTATGAAAAAGTATTTAGAAAAATGGATGAAAATGGATATACATACCTGTTTTGGTAGCGAATATATTTCTGGGAAGCCTGTTGGCCCCTGGTATGCTATTAATGATCATGCTATGGTTATGATGATAAAAGAATATTTGGATTGGAGCGGGGATTTTCAATGGCTTGATTCTATGCCTGATGGAAGAAAGACAGTTTTGAAATTTTTGGAATATTATACAAATCAGTATAAAGAATTTTTAACAAAGAATGGATTGGCAGATTATGGGGGTATAAATAATCTATTGGAATGTGTAAGCACATATGTTCATGAAGTTGGGAGTTTGAATGCAGCAAATATTGCAAATCTGATTTACATTCAAGAATTATTTTCTTTTACTGGAGAAAAAAAGAAATCTATTCAAGCGGGTGCAGATATAGAATCATTATTTAACTCTATGAAAGATTTATATGTACAAGGTAAAGGTTATTGGCGCACAAGACAGCCTGACGGCTCTTATTATGATGTAAAACATGCTTATGACTTTTTTACTATCATTAATACCATTGGAAAGAAACTGGATGATAAACAAAAAAATGAGATGGTTGAATTTTTTCTAACAGAATTAAAAACAGATAAATGGATGAGAGCACTATCTGAATCTGATGACAATGCAATGTTCAGTGTTCGACCCGATCATCAATGGAATGGCGCATATCCTGCCTGGCCATCACAGTCTTTAATGGCACTGATCAATGCAGGGAAATCCGATATTGCTTTGAATTGGATAGATACGTTGGTAGAGACTGCAAATCAGGGACCTTTCGGGCAGGCTCATTTTTCTGAAACAATAATGGACTTAGATTCTGGAGGAGCACGGAAATCTTCTGCTGAACAGCCATGGATTTGTGATTGGACCTGTTCATCAAATGGTAATTGGGTTGAAGCAATATTAAGAGGGTTTGCAGGATTAAAAACAAATGTTAATGGTTCAATTCGAGCTGAGCCGAATTATGATGATTTGGAGCTATATGACTTACACTATAGAGGTAAAATCTATGAGCTGGTTAATTCTAAATTGCAAATAGTAAAATAAATGCGATTAGCAATTGAATTTGGAGGTACGAATTTTAAACTTGGATTGTTTAATCATAGTGGAGATTCCATTAAATTAAATAGCATACCTTTACAATTGTTGACATCAGAAAAAAATATATTAAAAGCTATTATTTCATCTGTAAAAACTTTTTTAGGTTCTGAAAAAATAGTTTCTGGGGGTATATCATCAAAAGGATTGGTTGACCATCATAAGGGTATGGTATTAGATGATGTTGGAGAAGGGAAATTAATTGAAAATATTCCGCTTAGAGATATTTTTTCTGATGAATTTTCTGTCCCTTTCATTATGGATAATGATGCCAGATGTTATGCCTGGGGAGAATGGAAATTTTCAAAAGATAAAGATATCAATAATCTAACTGTAATCACGTTTGGCACTGGTATTGGCTGTGCAAGTGTATTCAATGGGAAAATGCTTTATGGCAGTGACCATTTAGGCGGAGTAATGGGTGGACATATAAGCATTAACAGGAATGGACCAAAGTGTGAATGTGGAAACTATGGATGTTTTGAATTATATTGTTCCAAGCCTGCATTATTGGATGAAATCGGTTCTTATAAAAATATTGATGATTTAGACGATGATTCTGTAAAAGAATTTTTTCATGATGTTCGTGAAAATAATAATAAAACTCAAAATGAAATCTTCGAAAGATTTATAGAAAACATTTCTCAGGGAGTAACAAATATCATTCATGCCTATAGTCCTGACATGGTTGTTTTAGGCGGAGGTATTATGAAAAGTGCCGATTTAATGCTCGAAAAGATAACTGAATCAATAAATGAAATGGCATTTACATTGCCAAGAGGGAGAATAAAAATTGTACAATCAAAACTTGGTGATACTGCTCCATTGCTTGGAGCAGCTTTCCATCCTAGCCTAGAAAAAGATCATGAATACTACATATGATAACTTGATTAAACAAAATGAATCCGTATTTCCTAGAGGGCTATATAATACGAAACCTAGTTTTGAAGTAAGAAATGGTGTGATAGAAAGTGGATTTGATTCGCTTTTCAATAAAATAATTGATGCTCATGAAATTGGCTGCAATGTATTTCTTTTTGAAGGCTATAACGGGGTTGATTGGGATCGAATCAGAACTAATATGGAAAATATTGCAGTTGAACAAGGATATAAAATTGATTGGTTAGATATCAAACACTGCTTATTAACATCTGATAATATCGAAAGCAAAATCCAAAAATTTCTCGGCGGTGATGATCCTTTGTGGGGAACTCATTTCCCATTAGGGCTAGAAGCATTTATGGATGCGGAAAAAATAGCTTCTGCTAGAAAAAATGCAGCGATAAGCAAAAATAAAAATAAGTCCAATAATAATTTGTTTGTTATATATGGTTGTGGAGCTAGCACAGTTGATTTCTTCGATTATATTATATATTTTGATATCCCAAAGGATAAGATACAGGAGATTGCGAGAAATAAGGGATTGCTTAACATTGGTTCTTCTGAAAATAATGGGTTTGGCTATTTTTATAAGCGCTCTTATTTCATTGATTGGCCAGCGCAAAATAGAAAAAAAAGAGATTTGATTCAGAATCTTGATTTATTGGTTGATTGCCAAGATATGAGTAATCCAACTATGATTAATGGAAATGAATTCCGAAATACTTTACATTATCTTTCAGAGATACCATTTAGAGTCCGTCCTTGGTTTTATCCAGGACCTTGGGGAGGAAAATTTATGCAGGGTCATATGGGACTTGATAAAGAACAGCCAAACTTTGCCTGGTCCTTTGAAATGATTGCACCCGAAAACGGTGTTACAATTAAAAGTAATGATACTATTTTAGAGTTTTCATTTGATTTTATTATGTATCTAGAAAATAAAAGAATGATGGGTGAGAGAGCAGCCAGAAGATTTCAATATGAATGGCCCATCAGGATGGACTATCTTGATACAATAAACGGAGGAAATTTGTCGACGCAATGTCATCCAAGACCAAACTTTATGATTGAAAATTTTGGAGAGACATATACACAGGATGAGACCTATTATATTTCAGTTGCCAAGGAAAATGCAAAAGTATTTGTTGGAATGAGGGAAGGCGTTCAAAAAGAAAAGTTTAAGCAAGCATTATTGCAATCAGAAAAGGAAGGTAAAGAAATAGATATTGATTCCTTTGTTCATTCGATTAATGTCAAGCCTCATGATCTAATACTAATTCCAAACGGTACTGTTCACTGTAGTGGTGAAGGAAACCTTGTGCTAGAAATTAGTGCTACGCCATATATATTTACATTTAAGATATATGATTATCTAAGAAAAGATTTGAATGGGAACCTAAGAAAATTAAATATTGAGAGAGCATTTGAAAATATCAGAGATGATAGAACTGGCGATTTTATTAATTCTAATTATTTGCCAGAGCCTAAATTAATTAACAAAGGAGCAAATTGGGAAGATTATGAGCTATATAATCGTGATGAGTCATTCTATAATATCAATAGATTGGAATTTTATTCTGAATGTTTCCTTAAAACAGAAGACAGGGGATTACTTATTAATCTTGTAGAAGGAAAAACTGTAGAGATATCTTCATCAAATGGTTATGTAACAACCTTAAATTTATACGAAACTATGATTGTACCCGCCGCTGCTTTTAAAATCAAGATAAATAATACTACAGGGCAGAAAAGTAAAATCGTCTACACATATGTAAGAGATTCTGCACTTATAGATGGTCTTAATCACCCCTATAGTTAATGAAAAATTCCTTAGTATTAACTTCTGTCTGTATCATATGCAGTGGATGTTTGTTTGATGAAATAATTCAGCCAAATTCTGTATCAAGCAATCAAGAGATAACAGTACGCTTAACAATTATTGATAATATACCTGAAACTACCAATCCTCATAAGGGTATATTAGCTGCAATAATTCCAGAAGACTGGGATTTCATTTCGGCATCCTTTATAGAAAATGGTAAGCAGGGGTCTATTGTCTTTTCACATGAATGGACTGACTCAATAAATACCTGTTATCCTCCTAGTGATTTTGGAGAAAGCATGAAATGGATTTGTCTCATATCGGATACTGGATACACCTATGATAATGATATTACTATTACAGTAGAATTAAACCTTTTGACAGGAAGTGAAACTGGTTGTTTCCAGCTAGGATATTTGGTAACAAAGGCAACACCAAATCTGATTTGTTCAGGTAATATGGTCTGGGCACCTATATCTTTCCCCCATGCAATAAGTGTAGGTGGAGCAGAAGATTGTGATTTTAGCCAAACACGTGAAGCTCCAGAATGGTCTAGCCTTTTTCAACGATATGAAGGTTGGTCTGGTGCAGATGGTATTTACTCAATACCTCTTAACGGTAGCGAAATACAGTCTAATAAAACTCTGATAGTTTTTAGCGATACTTTTATAGGTGCAGTTGACTCAATTACGAATGAGAGAATCTCTCCAACAAATATGGTGAATAATACCTATGCGATTTTAAATGGTGACGAAGCGATTGAAGACAGTATAGATTTCTTTTTTTATCTAGATCAGAATAATAATCCCATTTCTATTTTTGAACCGCAGACACAAAGTGCAGAGTCTGGAGATTGGTACTGGTTAATGGATGGTGTTAGTGTTGAAAATATTGTATACTTATATGCCCTGAGAATGGATAATGATGTTCCACCATTTTCAATTGATGGTGTTGTCCTGATCACATTCCAGGTAGATCATAATGGAAATCTGGTTGATGTGGAACAAAGTGATACTCCATTATTTTATGAATACGATAATGGTGATCATGTAGTATACGGTCAAGCTATAATGCCTTTGACGAATTCATCTGGAGTAATGGCACCTGACGGTTATATATACTTCTATGGATCATATAATGATTCCCCGTTAAATACAAAAAGGATGACCGTAGCAAGAACAACAGAAAATAGCCTGCTCTCTTATGATGAATGGGAATTTTGGAATGGGACTCTATGGGTTAACGATATTTCACAGGCTGAGATTATTACTGATAATATTTCTCCTGAATTCAGCGTTACTCAGCTTGATAATAACCGTTATATTGCGGTATTTCAACAAGGAGGTGTGGGTAATTATGTTGCTTACAGAATATCAAATAATGTAAATGGGCCTTTTAGTACTTTTTATATAATCTGGGATGCCCCGGAATATAATGAATTTGATGATGTATCTGCTTACAATGCGAAAGCTCACCCCCACCTATCAGACCCAGATCATTTATTAATCAGCTACAATGTAAACACGAATATAGGAGGGGATTTTTGGTATCATTTTGAAAGGGGAGATTTGTATCGACCCAGATTTATATCGCTTCCTTTAAACAATATTTATATGCTATCAAATGTAAATGAAAAAATAAGCTGCAATATACCTGAAAGTGTTGGATTTACCTGTTTTCCTAATCCATTCAATAATCATATTAATATATTGATTCAAAATAAGTCAAATATATCTTCTTCAATTTCAATATATAATATTAATGGTAAAAAGATTCGATCTGAATTTTTACCTCCGTTTGTGAATTCTTACATCTGGAATGGATTGAATAATAACGGCAAACCTGCAAGTAGCGGGACTTATATTGTTCGAATAGATAATCCCGATCATTCATTCAATAATAAAATACTTTTGATGAAATAATGAGAGCCACGTTTTATATTTTTCTTTTTATCCCATTTATTAATTGTATTGCTGAATCTATTTATGAAATAGAATCAGTTTCTGTTGATAAAGAAAAGAATCAATGGTTTATGCCGCAGGAATCAGGTTGGCTTGCAGGTGACGTAGCACACTCAATCCAATTAGATAGCAATAGAATTTTATGGATTTTTGGCGATACATGGCCAGGCACTTATTCTGATGATGAATTAAACCCCGAACAATTATATGTCCATAATAGTATAGCTATCCAGTATTTAAATAAGGATAGAAAAGGTAGATTTGAATTTATTTTTGGTAAGTTTGAGGAGGGAAGATCATTTTTTCCTCAAGTGGGGAATATGCCTGGAAAATATCTTTGGCCGACAAATGGTTTAATACTGAATAATGAATTATATGTCTTTTGTCAGGCAGTTTCTCATGATGAAACAGGTTGGTTTGGTATTGCAGGTACCGTTATTATAAGGGTTCAGAACTTCAAAGAACACCCTTCCAAATGGATTAAAAAATATTTTGATTTTCGCACTCCTGCATGGAAAGATAATACTATGCAGGTCCAATATCATTCTGCATTATTTCAACAGGATGAATTTATTTATTTCTTGGGATTTAAAGCGGAAGGGAATTCATCGAAGAAGCAGGCAATACTTTCCAGGGTTGATACTTTAACCTTCATCCAGAAGAAGAGTTCCATTTACCTTGAACACTTTATTGGCAAAAATACTGATGCTGCGAACTGGTCCAGTAATTTTAATGATGCGGTAGTATTATTTGAGCCAGGAAATACTGAATCAAATATTCAATATATCTCTGAATGGGGATTATTTGTAACAACTACTTATAGTGCTATAGATAATAAAATATTACTGACTTATGCAAACGAACTAACAGGCCCCTGGGCAAAACCTGAAATTGTATATGAAAATCCGATTATCAATTGTCCTGAAAGAGTATGTATAGAAACTTATGCTGTGCGGCCTCATCCAGAGTTTAGCCAGTCTATAGGAGAAATAATAATTAGCTATATTACCAGTTATACTGGTGACTACAAAAAGGCTCCTCTAGTATCCTATAGACCAAGATTTATCAGATTAGTAATCTCGAAAAAATGACCCAATCCAAAATAGTAAAATCTATAAAAATCTATGATCAGTTGGATGCCTATTTTGATTTAGAAGATAATGGTTGGCTTGGTTCAGATGTTGCTCATTCGATTAAGATCAACCAAAATCTGGTATTATGGCTCTTTGGTGATACATTTATTGGCAAAAAGATGAGAGATCGCCGTGGAAATGACTGGACATTTATTAACAATTCTATCGGATTAATGAAACTGAAAAATAATTATCCAGTCGATATGAAATATTATTGGTCAACTGAAAATGGTTCCCCAGCATCTTTCTTTCAAAATCAATCTGAACTTCCAGGGGATTTTCTTTGGCCTACCAATGGAATTATTTTAAATAATCATCTAATTATTTTTGCTATGGCAGTCAATCAAACCTTGGATAATAGTATAAATATTGCAGGTGCGGTAGTGATGAAAATCATAAACTACAGTGACAACCCTGGTAAATGGATGATCGATATGTGGAATTTTAATTATACTGAAGGTGTTCCTCATGCTGGCTTATTTTCTGATGATGGGTATCTTTATTTTTTTCTCACAAATAGAAATTGTTTTTCTGATGGTATGATGTTGGGAAGAATAAGTGCTGACTTTGCAAAGTATAAACATAGTTCTGAAAGCCTTGAATATTTTTGCGGTGACAATTGGCAATATTCCAATAATAATTCAAAGCAATTATTCAAACCGAGCAATACTGAAACAAATATATATTATTGCCGTAGAACTAAACTTTTTTTTTCTACAACCTATAGACCTCGGGATAATAAAATATTATTAATTTGGTCAAAAAAAATAACTGGTCCCTGGAGTGAACCGCTCAAAATATATGATATTCCTGAAAAAAACAGATCATTCCCCGTTCACAGTTATGCTGTCAGAATACATGACTGGCTTTCCCAAGAAAGAGGCACCTTAATTATAAGCTACGCCACTAACGAATATGGTGGAATAGATAATTTAATGCAACCTGAAGGAATAGGTATCTATAGACCCAGGTTCATAGAAGTAAATATTGATTAATATGTTTGATTTAAAAAATTATGTTGTAACCCCCGCTGATGAATGGACACGATTATTTAAAAGAAAATCGGGATGGTTCGGAGGAGATGGTATATTTTCTTTTTCAATAAATGGGGTTGAATCTTCAGATAATTTTTTGGATTCATCAGTTGTTTATTTTAGTGATACGTTTATAGGAGACGTTATCAATGGGAAACCTGAAAACTACACTATGGTACATAACTCTTTTGCTAAACCGTCGATTGATAGTTTAGGAAAGCAGGATTTAACCTTTTACTATAATACTGATAAAAAAGGAATACCTGCATCATTTTTCAGACCGGAAACAGCTTCTGATGATTCTTATTTCTTTTGGTTGGGAGATGGATTTGTAAACAGGGATATGGATTCATCAATCTATATTTTTGGTTACCATGTGAAATGGACAGGAAAAAATGTATTTGATTTTGTTGAACCAGACGTATCAATTATCAAGATTGATAGTAATGCCCAATTCCCATTTAAGAATTATAAACAAATCAAGACACCTTTTCATATTGAACATCCATCCTGGGGATATGTAAATCTTGGTGCAGGTATTTATGTAAATACAGATTGGGCAGGAGCGCCTGATTCTGACGGGTTTGTCTATGTATACGGCTGTATGGATAAGGATAAAAAATTAGTCGTTTCCAGGGTCAGATCGGATAACTTTGAATCATTTACGGACTGGGAATATTGGGATGGTAAGGAGTGGCAGGATAAAGGGAATAATATTGCCCCTATTACAAATCATGTTTCGAATGAACTAAGTGTTACTCATTTAAATGATGGTAGATATCTACTTATTTTTCAGTTTATGGGTATTTCAGATACAGTAGCCTGCAGGGTAGGAGAGAGTCCATGGGGACCTTTTGGGAATATAATTGAGCTTTATAAAACTCCAGAATCAGCTGACGGATTGCTTTCTTATAACGCAAAGGCACATCCTGTTTTATCAGAAGAAAAAAAACTATTAATCAGTTATAACACTATAAGCTATGATTTTTGGAATGATATAAAAAATGATGCTCATATTTACAGACCAAGATTTATAAACCTCGAATTTTTTTGAGTTTTTTCATTCAATTTTTGAATGATTTTTTTTCCAGACCTCCAATTTTTTTGAAAATTCGGATAAAATACTAAGATTTTCATTTGTCAAGTTGGTTGTACTATATGGATCATTTTTTATATTATAAAGCTCCTTTTTCCCATGTGCCTTATCCCAGCTAAAAAACCATTCACCTTTTCTTATCCAATAGTATTCAGTATCCAATCCCATCGGATCGCCATTTTCGCTTGTATCTCTAATTTTTTTCCCATTTCCAATTATCTCCTTACGGCTATTAAAAGTTTTATTATAAATTGCATTTTTATAAGAGATACCATGATAATCATCAGGAATATTAATGCCAGTAAAATCAAGTATAGTTGCAGGAATATCCGTACTATGTATTAAGTCATCTCGGCGTAAATTACTCTTTAAACTATTTTTCCATGAAAAAATAATCGGTGTACGGAATGATTGATCGTATACTGATAGTTTTCCCTTGTCACCTCCATTGTGTGATCGCATAGGATCATCAAAATATTCCTGATTTGGTTCTTGTTCCCACCCGTTATCATTCACATAGATAAAAAGTGTATTGTTGTACAAATTATTGGTTCGAAAATATTTTATCAATTCACCCACAGAATCATCAAACCATGTACAATTTGCATAATATTGAATTGCTGATTTTGAAAATCCTTTTCCTTCATACTTTTGGATATACTTATCAGGGGCATCAAATGGATAGTGGGGAAGCTGAGGAGCATACCAGATAAAGAATGGATTCTGTTTATTCTTTTCTATAAAATCAAAAACAGGATTATTGGTTATTCTGCCGATATCTGTGCCTGCACCCCCCATGAATTGTTGAAACCAGTTTCGACCGTTTTTGTTTTCCCGTACCCATCCTTTTGTCATGCCATCTGTAAATCCACCATACTCATAATGATACTCCCACCATTTTCCAGCCTGAAAACTGACATACCCTCTTTCTTTCAATAAACCAGGGAGTGTTTGCATATATTTCATGGAATGGTAGTTAAAGTTTTTCTTCCAGGAATTTTGTTCCTTTTCCGACATTTCAAGGAAACTATCCTTCTGCATTTCATCAAATTTTATTTTTTCTACTTTACTTTGATAATCTATCGGTAGTGTTCCAGTTATCAGAGATTGCAGAGCAGGTCTGCAATGATTTTCCGGGACATAACCATTTGTAAACACTACGCCACTCTCTGCAAGTGAATCCATATTCGGAGTAAAGATAAAATCTGAACCCATGAATCCAAAATAAGGATAACCGTGATCATCGCCGATGATCAGTACAATATTAGGACGGGTTTCAAATTTCCCTTTATCTTTGCTTCCTTTACAGTTAAAAAACAGTATACAAAATAGGAATGTGATTATTTGTTTTTGACTCATGCTAAATCCTTTTACTAATCTTAAAATTAGATGACTTTAATCTATACTGTCTGAATTTTTGATTTAATTTCATTGAAAATTCTTCAATTTGATTTTTATATACTGGATTGTCTGCAATATTTTGCCTTTCAACTGGATTTAAATTATAGAGCTCTCTATTTACAATCTTATAATTGGATTTTTTATCCTGCCACTCTATATAGGTATAGTCTTCTGAATGTAGAGCAAAGGATACTAACTCGCTGAAATCGGTATTCTTTTGAAAAGATTGATACTGACTAAATGATAGATTGAATTCTTTTGGCTCACTTTCATGAAAAATTGATATAAAACTTTTCCCATCTAGATTTGCAGGGGCAGGAAGAGAAGCCAGTTCCGAAAGGGATGGGTATAGATTCAGAAGCTCAATATATTTTTTCGATATATTTTTTATTGGAGAAATTAAAGGATCAAATATAATAAGAGGTACTCTTGTGCTTAAATGATAGTTTGAATGCTTGCCCCATATCTGTTGATCACCCAATTGATAGCCGTGGTCTCCAGTAACTACAATAATTGTATTTTTATCCAGATTTAATTCTTCCAGTTTTTTTACCAGCAACCCCACCAAATCATCAATGAAACTAACGCAAGCAAAATATCCATGGCGCAATTCCCGAGCCTTATTATTTTTTATAATCTTATTTTTATAGTTACTGGTCTTATAGGACTCACTGTAATAATTGTATGAAGACAGTTCAGACCACTGATATACGATTGAATCGGATTTTTCAGGTGATATTGGAAATTTAGAAAGGTTAATATTTTCTCTATCATATAGATCCCAGTATTTTTCTGGCGCCGCAAACGGAAGGTGAGGTTTCCTAAAACCAACAGTAATAAAAAAAGGATTATCCTTTTGTTTTTCAATAAGAGACATTGCGTTCTTACATAGTTGATAGTCTTTGTATGCTTCTAAATCCTTATCTGTTTTTTCAACTGCGGGTCTATCTGTTCCCAACAAAGTATTATTGATCGAGTCAGCATAACATTCCCATCTATTTGTTGGATCGGTCCATGATTTATCAGGACTTACCAGATCGAAATAATAGTCCCATGATTTTCTGTCATCTCTTGCGTCATGATACACTTTCCCAATAGAAGCGGTATAATATCCATGCTCTTTGAAATGTCCTGGAAGAGTAACATGCCTGGAAAATTCAGGTTTGGATCTTAGATTCCCTGTATGACCTGTAGTTTCCGGACTTAGGCCTGTAAGCATGCTTATTCTTGATGGACTGCAATTTGCATATTGTGCAAATGCATTGTGGAATGAAACACCCTTTCTAGAAAGTTTATCCAGGTTTGGTGTTATGATGTCGGTTCTGCCCCACGATTGAATTTCAGTTCGTAAATCATCCACGATGATCATTAATACATTTTTTTTTATTTTGTTCTTTGATAGAGAACAGTTTCCAAAGGATAAAATAAGGAAAAATAAAAAACCAATGTTTCCAATTTTGATCAAAGCTGGAATCATAAATTTTAAAAAAATCTTTTTATAAAAACTGATTTACCAAAGATTCGAACATTTCTTGCTTTCCGCTGATCTTTTCAGGTTCTCCTGTTTCTTTGGCAATTTCCGTAAGCTGCTCCAGATTTAATTTTTTATTCTCAAACAAAGATCCCTGTCCAATATCAAAACTTGAGTATCGATCAGATTTTAACTGTAAAAAATTGGAATTATTTAAGATTTTTTCTGCGATCAGCAGACCTTTGGCCAAGGTATCCATGGAGTGAATGTGACCGACAAATATATCTTCCAGATCGGTAGAGCTTCTCCTTGTTTTTGCATCAAAGTTCATTCCACCATTTCCAATACCGTTTTCGGTAAGTAGAATCATCATTAAATGTGTTGCATCGTAGATATTATGTAAAAACTCATCCGTGTCCCATCCGTTATGAGGATCGCCCTGGTTAATATCAAGACTGCCAAATAGACCATAGTTAATGGCAGTCTGAACCTCATGAGCAAAAGTATGTCCTGCGAGCGTCGCATGATTATTTTCAATATTCAGTTTAAAATCATCAACTAGATCATAATCTTTTAAAAATGCAATAACTGTAGATACATCAAAATCATATTGATGTTTCGCTGGTTCCATGGGCTTCGGTTCAATCAGAAAAGTCCCTTCAAAACCGTTCTCTCTTCCATAGTCTCTTGATTTTTGAAGAAATATACCCAGGTGATCAAGTTCACGTTTCATATCCGTATTTAAGAGTGAGAAGTATCCTTCTCTTCCGCCCCAGAATACATAGTTGGTTCCGCCAAGAGAAATTGTTGCATCCAGGGCTGCTTTTACCTGTGCCCCTGCGTGTGCCACTACATTAAAATCTGGATTTGTTGCCGCTCCGTTCATGTACCTTGGATGTGAGAATAAGTTTGCTGTGCCCCACAACAGCTTAATTCCAGATTCATTCTGTTTTTCTGTTGCAGCTTCAATTATCGCTGAAAGATTTTCCTCTGATTCTTCAACGGTAGATCCTTCTGGTGCGATATCACGATCATGAAAACAATAGAATGGGATGCCCAGTTTTGTAAAAAATTCAAATGCCGCATCAAGACGATCGTAGGATGCCTGCATAGGATCGGCTGATTCATCCCATGGGAATTCTTTTGTTCCGGGGCCGAACGGATCCCCTCCTGTTCCACAGAATGTGTGCCAGTAGGCCACGGAAAAACGAAAATGTTCGCGCATTGTTTTTCCGGAAACCATTTGATCTTCATTATAAAATTTAAAGGCCAAGGGGTTTAAAGAATCAGGACCTTCATACTCAATTCTGGTAATATTCGGGAAATATTCCCGGTTACCTGTTAAAATATTCTTAGACATAGGAGTTAATTACTAGCCTGCGATTCCAATAGGCGAGAAATAAATAAGTATCAGTACCAATATAGCGATAATTACAGCTGAATTAATCAGATCATTTCTGTCCCAGGTAGATGAAGAAGCCAGCTTATCTTTTTCAACTGTTGTACCGTAGGTAAGTCCATTCAATTTTCCATAATCAGGAGGAGGTGTAAACAGACTGACGGAAATCATCAGTGCGGTACAGGCAAGAAAAGAAAAAATAGCAAAGTATAGGAAATTAAGGTCAGCTATATCGTACCACAGTCCGGATAAGCTTGATTTATTAATCTCAAGTATCAATCTAATCATCCCGGCGGAAAAACCACCTATCAGTGCTGCCAGTGCACCTTGAGAGTTAATTCTCTCCCAGAAAATGCCCATTAAAAATACCGATGCAATCGGTGGCGCAATATATGCCTGGACACTTTGTAGATAGGTATATAGTTCTCCGGAAATAATTTTCATAAACGGTATCCAGAGTATCCCTGAAATAACTACCGCTCCTGTAGCGATTCGACCAATGAAAACCAGTTTTTTCTCATCTGTTTCCGGTCTGAGTTTTTTGTAAATATCAATCGTGAATAAAGTAGAACATGAATTGAATACGGAAGAGAGGGAACTCATCAGTGCTGCCAGCAGACCTCCTGCGACAAGACCTCGCATTCCAGCGGGAAGCAGTTCTTTTACGAGAGTAGGAAAGGCCTGGTCAGAAGATTCGTAGTTTAACTGACCTGACTTAACCATGGCAAATGCGATGAGACCAGGAATGAAGAATAAGAAAATCGGTAACAGTTTAAGATATCCGGCAAAAATTGTACCGCGCCGCGCCTGAGTTTCATCGCTTGCAGCAAGCACGCGCTGTACGATGTACTGATCGGTACACCAGTACCAGATACCTATAATC
>TARA_B100000686_G_scaffold355305_1_pt1 | contig 34810 bp, 27 predicted proteins | sample TARA_B100000686 | Tara Oceans TARA_B100000686 (sample SAMEA2622733) | marine metagenome | biome: marine biome (ENVO:00000447); feature: marine epipelagic mixed layer (ENVO:xxxxxxxxx); material: "saline water (ENVO:00002010), including plankton (ENVO:xxxxxxxx)" | depth 150 m | reverse complement strand
ATAGGTTACAGAATTAGTCTGTAGCTTCCCTCCATGCAACAAGGCCGTTAAGTCTTATAAATTGATATGTGAACATTATACTTATATCAATAGGTTATGAATTTTTTAAGGCGCTAGAAAATGTTTTGTCCACCCTTAATAGATGAGGGTTTCTTGATCCTAAAAAATACGCTTGAAGAATACTTAAGGAGTTTTCAATGATTAAATCAGTTTCTCAACTGAGGTTTCCAAAATTAAAAATAATTGCAATTGCTGCCACTCTTATGGTGAGTGGTTTTGCTTCTGCTGCACAAGAGGATAAAAACGTGGATTCTTTAGACCCAGAATTTAAAAAAGTAGCAAGCTATAGCCTTGGTGCGCGCTATGCTCAAGCAATTCAAGCTGACTTCGGTGAAGAACTAGATCTTAATGAGTTTGTGAAAGGCTTTAAGCATGTTGTTAATGGGGAGAAGCTAGATCTTACACCAGAAGAGCTGCAAAAAAATCTTGCACAGCTTCAGCAAATTCGCACTAACCGTTTGATTCGTGAGCAGAATATTGCAAGCGAGAAAAATAAAACAGCATCAGATGAGTTTCTTGATAAAAATAAAGAAGCAGATGGTGTAAAAACAACTGAGTCTGGCCTTCAGTATAAAGTGCTTAAGTCTGGCGAAGGTGATGCTAAACCAACTCGATCTGATAAAGTAACAGTTCACTACCATGGTACTTTAATTGACGGTACAGTTTTTGACTCATCTGTTGAGCGCGGAACACCAGCTACATTCCCTGTTGGTGGTGTTATCCCAGGCTGGACTGAAGCACTTCAGCTTATGACTCCTGGTGACAAGTGGGTTCTTTATATCCCTTCAGATCTAGCTTATGGCGAGAGAGGCACGCCTGGTGGTCCTATTGGCCCTAATCAAGCCTTAGTGTTTGAGGTTGAGCTTCTTGATATCAATGGTCAGTAGTTTGATCTGATATAAAAAAACGGGTTTTAAGCCCGTTTTTTTTGCTTTTTTAAAGTCTAATTTATGGTAGATTGAGTGCGTTGAATATTTGTGTGACGCCGTCAGAACCCGTTACAATCAAGTTATCTTTGACTAAAGTAAAGTCTGATATATAGACGCCCGATGGCTTCCACTTGTTACGTTTTGGCACTTGGACTGTTTTTAGCGTTTTCCAGTTTTCTTGGTTAATAAAGTCAATATGTCTGTTTGTTTTTGCAACGACTATATAGTTGTTGTATTCCTTTACACCTGAAATGCTTGCATTTTTAAGCTCTTCTTCAAATACAGGTTCTTTCGTCTTTAGGTCTGTCAAAATAAATTCATTATGTCTGCTTGCACTTGATAGAAGCTTTGATTTTGGTAGCAGGCTTACTTGGCTAATAGCGTATGGGTGTTCAAGCTCAAGAATTTTGCCAAGCTTAAGTTGAGATGGTGCTGTTTTATCTTTTTTATTTTTTAATCGCTTTACTTGATAGGCGTAAACGCCGCCTTGTTGCGTGCCAATAGCAATGCCATTTGTTGTAGGTGTAATATCACAGGCAGTAATCTCGTCTGGAAATTTATAAGACCAAGCAAAGCCATTATTAGCCATATCTATAATCATGGTTTGGCCAGAATCCATGCCAACTAAAGCATAAGTACCGTTGCCGTTCATAGAAAGGCAGGATATTTGGGAGGGGAGCTGCCAAAACTGAATGGATTTACCATTCTTTTGGTTCCATGATGCGAGCTCTCTTTGGAATGCAGTTAATGCAATTCGGCCATTGTTTGATAAGGCTACATGACTGATTTGAGTAAATCCATCTGAGCTGTGATTCCAGTTGTAAAGTCTTTCACCATCTTTTATTCGCCATAGGCTGGCGCCGTGATGAATTGAGGCAATAAGTGAGTATTGACCATTAGCAGAAAGGGCTCCGTCATAGAGCCCTTGAATGCTTTGATCAATTTGCAAGTCTGGGTCATCAGCAAAACACCCTCCGAGGAGAAGAAGGGTGATTGCAGGAATAACTTTTAAGCGGGCAAATTGTAAATTCTTCATTATGCAGTGAGCGACTGTCCATAATGGTTTGTGCAGTGGTCGAACAATAGGTCTTCCATTTCGAAACGCTCAGCAAGACTTTCTGTTAGATCTGAAAGGCGTTGACGGAAAAGTGCATCAATTTCTTTTGAATTATGCATGTCATATTGATCGTTGAATTCTACAGCAATGTCTGTAGAGTCTTGGATGGAGTTAAGGATTCGATTTATTTTATCAAGTGCTAACGGGGATTGGTTTTCCAGTGTTTCCATTAAACGATGATAAATTTCGAAGTGACCAGAACTAATGTAGTCAATGAGGTATTGGCAGAAAGAATTAATCTTTTCTTGGCTTGAAGTCGTATTAAGATTTTCAGTTGTGATTTTATCGATTTCAACAATCTTAACAAGAAGCTTTTGTCTAAGACCTAGCCAGTTTGAAATTCTGTATTGATAATCATCGTTCATGGTTCGTTCCTCATCCTTGAGTTATAAGCCGATAAAGCGAGTATGTCCTGAGAGTACTCCCGAAGGTTTTGGTTAACTTCATCATATGACCACCACCTCTGTGAGATTTAACATCGCTGTTGGGCAATTTGACTTTAAGCCACTAAGAGTTGTTCGCATGTCATTAATGTCATATCCATTTAATTATCATCTTATAAAAGAATCAATCAAGACAATTGATCATCGAACGTTCACCTCTTGTTTATAGATTTCCTTTTTTTTAGTTCTGTGTCAAGAATTTTTTTTAGGCGATTTATGCATTTTAAATAATTTCGGTGACTTAAATGCATAAATCAGTATTGGAATAGTTGAATTGGACGATTTAATTGCCTTTTATAGTTTTAATAAGCTGAATTTGAACGCCCACAAAGAGTGCAAAAAAGACCGCTAATAAACATTCTGGCATGCTGAAACCTAAAAATTGCCATTTAATTTCAGCGCAATCGCCAGAGCCACTAAAAATTTCCTGTACAACTTCTAAAAATGCAAAATTTGAGACTAGGTAGTCAAAAGGAGGGCCACAAGCTGGGACTTTATCCGCTGGTAAGTGTTGTAGCCAAACATGGCGGCCAGCTAATATAAGACCACTTAATGCAGCAAGATTCGCAAGAGCTATATAAAAATATTGGAATATTTTAGTTTTTGATCCGTGCAAAAAAGCAATAAAACTCACAATCCCTAAAGCTGACATGCTTCCTCGTTGTAGCATACATAGGTTGCATGGCATTAGGCCTAATACTTTTTCTGCATAAATTGCATAGCCCATACCTGCTGCGCAAAATAATGCAATAGCAAGCCAAACTAGTCTACTTGGTCCTTTTGTATCAATCGCAGGTGTGAGCGCTTTGAATGTATCATTAGCTGCTCGCATTTCATCAATTTTATCTGACATGGTTCTGATATTCCTTGTGTTTTTTTCGGTTAATTTGACTACTATTAATTAAGGACACTTTCACTGCAAGTAAAAAGAGCTTGGCTATTGATTAAGTTCGAGTTGTAAATTTCACAAATCTAATTACAGGTTCTTTTACGATGAAGTCAATCAGTGTTATTAATAGAAGTATACGTAAGCTTGGGTGTTAGGGATATTACCTTTTTGTGGGCTCTAAAAAATCGAACGTATTAAATGATACATACGGGGATAAAGTCAATGTGTATTCGCAATTTATTTAAAACAGTTACAGTGAGTATTTGTTTATCGCTTGGTTTGGGTGGCGTTGTCTATGCTGCGGAAGATGCTGCGCCTGAGTCTGCAACAGTAGAGGCGGGCTCTGGTTACATGCAGCTTAAGCCAACAATTACGACAAACTATCAGTCGCCGCGTTTAAAATATGTGAGAACGGATGTAGCTATTCGCGTCAATAATAAAGCTTTAGATACTTTAACGCTCCACAAAGATCCTATTAGGGATATTATAATCATGTTGTTGGCAAGCCAAGATAAAGAAATGCTGACATCTACTGAAGGTATTGATGCTATTCGTGAAGAAGCTAAAGAAGAAATATCAGCTTTTTTAGAATCTGAAAATGAAAGCGCAGAAATCATTGATGTTTTATTTATGAGTTTCTTGGTTGAGTAAAGAGTTGAGGATATAAAAAAGGGTAGCACTTTAGAGCTACCCTTTTTTTTAAGGCTAAATTTACATGTAGGCTTAGGTTGCTTTTAGGATAAAGCAGTGCATTCAGCTTGAGGGAATTCGGGCATATTTTGTAAATATGTTTTTATTTGGCCGGAAAGCTCACTTTCTTGTGCTTCTGGCATAGATTGAAATGCCGTGAAGCTTTCTTCTGCTGCTTTCTCGTAATGTTCTAGTTCAGCTTCAGTGAGGCTCTTGTCTAAATAATATTGGTGGTGTTGATGAGCAAGCTTCATTGCTAGGTCTTTATAAGGTGTTTCAGACTCAGTTGTAATTTCCAACTCATTAAAGGCATCTAATACTTTAGCACTACGAAGCTCACCTGGATTATGAAGTGCTGTAAGTGCATTCTTATAAGCTTTAATATAAAGCTCATTATCATAGGCTGACGCTAAAAATTCTGCGAGAGGCTTTAATTGTGACCAGTATTCTTGTGTTTGCTGGATATACTGTTGTTCTGGGTCGCGACCTGCCATAGCCACTTGCTCATTACGACTTGATATAAATGTATTTTCTGAGCGAGTTAAAAAATCACTGTCAGAAAGGAGGCAGCTTAAAACAAATATTTCAATAATGGCTGCTGTTTCTTCAGAAATACCCGATGGCGTAAATGGATCTATATCAATGTTACGAACTTCAATATAGGCAACACCACGCTCTTGAAGTGCCAGCGTTGGTCTTTCCATTGATTTTGCAATTTGTTTTGGGCGAATGCTGCCATAAAATTCATTTTCAATTTGCAGCACATTTGTTGAAAGTTGATGGCGTCGACCTTCATCATTAGTAAGGCCGTATTTTGTATAGAGCGGGCTTGGTATTTGCAAGGCTTGCGAGAGTGTATATGTATAGTGGTCTATGCTGTCATAACAAACAAATAAGCTTGATTGTGCAGCGTTGTGGTAACCAATACCGCCCATGCGAAGAGAACTGCTTGTGTGCCCTATATAAGTGTCTCGTACTTTTGTGAGCTTTTTCTCATGTGCTATATCTTGGCTTGTGAAACTCGAGTGGCAAATAGGGGAGCCGCCTGTCATTAATGTCAACATCCAACCTTGTCTTAAAAATTGTCGAACAAGGCCAAAATAGGCGTCATCTTTAATTTGTCTTAGGTTTTTCTCTGGAAAAAAAGCAGCGCCAAAAGATGTCCAAAATTCATCTGGAAACGAAATATTATAATGGATACCTGCAATGCTTTGCATTTTACGTCCATAGCGAAGCCCTAAGCCTTTACGGTAAACCCGTTTCATTCGCCCAACGAGGGAGTTGCCATATTCTGCAATAGGAATATCTTCTTCACTAAACAGTTGTGGCGGCATTGAAAAAGGCCACATTAGCTCATCTTCTAGGCCTGAGTGAATATAACTGTGTAATGTATTTAATTCTGTAAGACATTCTTCAATTGTATTGTGAGGTGTCGTGATAATTTCTAGAAGAGCTTCTGAATAATCCGTTGTAATTGAGTCGTGACATAGAGCTGAGCCAAAATATTCTGGGTGCTTCTTTTGAGAGATAAGCCCTTTTTCAGTCACTCGGAGTCCTTCGCGCTCAATGCCTCGCGCAATACCACTGAGGGCTTTTTTGTTGTTTGGTTCTTCTAACCATTGGAGCATTTTTTTATTGAGGACCATGGTGTCTCTCCTTTAGGGGGTTATTTGGCATCTATGTCATCGGAATCTATTGTAAGGCTTATCTCAATAGTCTATATGCCTAATTTTACGAAAATAATGTTCGATGTAAAAGATTGATGCAGTTCCATCGCTTTAGTGCTGAAGAATCTATGTGGGGGCTTTCCATAAAAAAACAACGAATCACGACTAAGTCATTGATTCGTTGTACGAAGAGGTTCCTTTTAGGCGGTTGTGTCCGCTTAAAAGGAATTATTCCACTGGCTTAGTGACCACTCAGTGAAATGATTGATTTGCTTTTAAGACTTAAGTTGAGCGAATAAGTCTGCAAATGTACCAGTTTTACCTGGTGGAAGTGCTTTTTCTTGCTTCGGTTGTGCAAATTGCTCTTTCTTTGGTTTTCCAGAACGTTTTTGCTGTGGTCTACCTTTAGAGCGACTTTCGTTTCTTTCACCTTGAGGTTTATTTTGCTTCGCTGGTGCATCTGCAAGTCTCATGGAAAGATCAATACGGTTACGATCAACGTCTGCATTGAGGACTTTAACCTTTACTTTATCGCCCGCTTTAACGATTGAATGAGGGTCACTGACGAACTTGTCAGTTAATGCAGAAATATGCACAAGGCCATCTTGGTGGACGCCAACATCGACGAAAGCACCGAAGTTAGTGACGTTTGTGACGATGCCATCAAGAATCATGCCTTGCTTAAGATCTTTGATTTCGTGAACGTCATCTCTAAACTCGACAGTGCTGAATTCAGGACGCGGGTCACGACCTGGCTTTTCAAGTTCTTCGATGACATCTTTGATTGTAAGCTCACCAAGGTTTTCAGTGACAAAGTCTGCAGGGTTTAGTTGGCTTAGAAGTTCTTTTTGACCAATAATGTCTTTTACTTCTTTACCAAGGCTTGCAGCCATTGTTGCAACAAGTTCATATGATTCAGGGTGAACTGCCGTTGCATCAAGCGGGTTTTCGCCTTGTGGAATGCGAAGGAAACCTGCAGCTTGTTCAAAAGTACGTTGACCAAGGCGAGGAATTTTCTTCAATGTAGCACGATCTTTAAATGCACCTTGTTCTTGTCTGAAAGCAACAATGTTTTGTGCAATTGTATCGTTAAGTCCAGAAATTCGTGCTAGAAGCGGTTCGCTGGCAGTGTTAAGGTCTACACCAACACTGTTTACACAGTCAATAACAACTGTATCAAGGGATTTTGCAAGCTTTGGTTGGCTTACATCATGTTGGTATTGCCCAACACCAATTGATTTAGGCTCAATTTTAACAAGCTCAGCCAGTGGATCTTGTAGACGTCGAGCAATTGAAACTGCACCACGAATAGCCACATCAAGATCAGGCAGTTCTTTACTTGCATATTCAGAAGCAGAGTAAACAGATGCGCCAGCTTCGCTAACCATTGCTTTTTTAACGTGGAACTCTGGGTTTTCGCGGATAAACTCAGCAACAAGCTTGTCAGTTTCGCGAGAAGCAGTACCGTTGCCAATAGCGATTAACTCAACTGTGAATTTTTCACAAATAGCTTTAAGTGCAGCTTTCGCTTCATCCCATTGATTTTTAGGTGCATGAGGATAGATCGTTGTGTGCTCAAGTACCTGGCCTGTTTCACCAACGACAGCAACTTTAACACCAGTACGAATGCCTGGATCTAAACCGATTGTTGCTTTTGTACCTGCTGGTGCTGATAACAAAAGGTTTTTAAGGTTGCGTGCAAAAACATTGATTGAATCTTGGTCTGCTTTTTCTTTAATTTCAGACATAAGATCATTTTCAAGTTTTGTGTGCAGTTTAACTCGCCACGTCCAGTTTACAACCTTTTCCAGCCATGCATCTGCAGGTTTGCCTTCTGGCGTGAACTCAAGAATTTGATGCATTTTGCTAACGCAAGGGTGTTTTTGACCTTTCTCAACTTCTGGAAGGTCAACTGTAAGATCAAGTACGTTTTCACGACGACCACGGAAGAGGGCAAGGATACGGTGGCTCGCGATAGCGCCAACACCTTCGCTGTGCTGAAGGTAGTCATTAAACTTAGCTGCTTTCTTCTCAAACTGATCGCGTTTTTTTGCTAGCGCTTTGTCTTTTTCTGCATCGCCAGTTGTTTTCTCTGCAGGGGCATTTTTAGCCTTAGAGATAATATGAGCTTCTGTGCGCATTTGTTCACGAAGTGGTTGCACAACAACTGGATCATCAGACCATTTTTCGGCAAGAATGTGTTGAGCACCTTCAAGTGCTTGCTTCACAGTTGTGATGCCTTTTTCTTCGTTGATGAATTTTTGTGCGAACTCTTCAGGGTTAAGCTCACGGTTTGACCAAATGTCTGTTGCAAGTGGTTCAAGACCTGCTTCGATAGCCTGAGTTGCTTTACTGCGACGCTTAGGTCTGTATGGCTGGTATAAATCAGCAAGAACCTGTTTTGTCATTGCTTCGTTAATTTGCTTTTCTAAAGCTGGCGTTAGTTTGTCGAGCTCTTTAATTGTTTTCAGCGCAGTCTCTTTTTGGCTCTGTAGATCTCGCATGTAATCGAGACGTTCTTCAAGCTGACGCAAGTGAGTATCTGTTAAACCTTGCGTAACCTCTTTACGGTAGCGGGCAATAAATGGAACAGTCGCTCCTTCGTCAAGCAGATTTACCGCTGCTGTGACTTGGTTTTCTTTGACCTCAAGCTCTTGTGCGAGCTGCTTGAGTATATGTGCAGGGAGTGTATGTTCCGTCATAGTCGTTTTTACCCTCAACTTGAATAAAAAAAATGTTGCGACAAGCCTACCACTTCGTCGCGGGCTTGGCTATCTTTCTCGACAGCAGGTATAATCTGCTGCGTTATACTGGTCGAACTGAGTGAACTAGTATATCTTGTCGCCATATCATTACAAACGTAAGTGATTTTATAAAGAGGCAGGCGTACTTGATCAATAAACTCGGACCTTTTGTGTTTGAAACATATAAATGAGATATGCCAGCTTTTCAACACTTCGAGTGTATATTTTTGAATTAATTTAAAGATTGACCCAGTATTTAGCAAAATTAAGGCTAATTTGATAGCGCTTTATAGCCTTTTGCGGGTATTTATAAATGATGGCAGGGGGATTCCCATCAAATGAATGAAATAAATGTACAAGACAGTTTATACAAACGCTTTTTTGATATAAATGAAGCACCTCAACAGCATGAGGTTGTCGTGTCATTAAAGGTTGATGCACAAACCTGTTTTCTTCGATTCTTTAATGAAACAAATAACAAGGTTTCGTCTCCAGTAACTAAGCCTGAAACGCAAGCTGCTTCAGTCGTAAAAGAACCTGTAAAGTCCGAAGAAGTTAAAACAGTAGAAGCAAAGCAAGCGACAGTTCAGCCAGATGAAGTCAAAAAGGTATCGCTTCTGTCTCGTTTTAAAACAGGCATGAAGAAAACTCGCTCCAGTTTTACAGAAGGGCTGACATCTTTATTTTCTTCCAAGCAAGAATTTAACCGTGAATTTTTTGATGAACTCGAAACTCAGTTGATCATGGCCGATGTAGGTGTGAATACAACAACAGAGATAGTCGATAATCTTAAGGCTTTTGCAAAAGAGCAGGATTTATCAAAGCAGCCAGATGGGCATCAGCAGCTTTTGGCACATCTTCAACAACTCATGGCAGAGACTTTGGTGGAAGCGAAGCCAGTTGAAGATGTCAAAGGGACGCAAATGATTTTAATTGTTGGCGTGAATGGTGTTGGAAAAACGACTACAATAGGTAAATTGGCTCATCAAGCGCAGTCGCAGGGTAAATCCGTGATGTTGGCTGCTGGTGATACTTTTAGAGCGGCGGCAGTTGAGCAGCTGCAAGTCTGGGGTGAAAGAACCGGTGTTCCTGTGGTTGCTCAGTCTCAAGGCTCTGACTCTGCTTCTGTCATTTTTGATGCGCTACAATCTGCCCAATCAAAAGGTATAGATCTTCTGATCGCAGATACTGCTGGACGTTTGCACAACAAGTCAAACCTTATGAATGAACTTCAAAAGATTGTGCGTGTTGTGAAAAAAATTAACCCAGATGCACCACATAAAGTGTTACTTGTGGTTGATGGTTGTACTGGTCAAAATGCATTATCTCAGGGTAAAGAGTTTAATGATGCTGTTAACCTAAGTGGTCTAGTGGTGACAAAACTTGATGGTACAGCAAAGGGCGGTATTGTTTTTGCGCTTTCTAAAACACTTGGTATTCCTGTTGAATACATTGGTATTGGTGAAGGCATGGAAGATTTAAGAGCATTTGATCGACAAGCATATGTAAAAGCATTGCTTGATTTTAGTGCTTAATTTTAAAAGTTAAAAAGGCAAAAGGAGTGCTCACAATATGCTAAGTGTGCATAAATTGACAAAGTCCTATGGCAATCGTTTTGCGCTGGACGAGCTTAGTTTTCAGATGCGACAAGGTGAAGTGCTTTTCGTAACAGGTCACTCTGGTGCAGGTAAAAGTACACTTTTACGATTACTTGGTCTTATGGATAGACCAACATCAGGTGAAATTTATTTTCATGGTGAGCCAGTTTCTCAGCTAACACCATCACAAATGCCGCTTTATAGAAGACAGCTTGGTATGGTGTTCCAGGATCATCAGCTTTTAATGGATCGTAATATTTTTGATAATGTTGCTTTGCCTCTCGCAATTACTGGCGCGCATTTCAAATATATCGAGCAGCGTGTAAGGCGCGTGCTTGGATTGGTTGGTTTGTCTGGGCGTGAAACTTATTTTCCACACGAGCTATCCACTGGTGAGCAACAGCGTGTTGGTATTGCTCGTGCTCTGGTCCATAAACCACAGCTGCTGCTTGCTGATGAGCCGACGGGTAACCTTGATCCAGATTTATCTTTAGATATTATGAGCCTCTTCCAAGAGTTTGCCAGTTTAGGTGTAGGTGTTGTTATTGCAACTCATGATATTACCCTTGTTGGTAAATACGCCAAACGTCTTCTGCATCTTAAGCGTGGCCACCTTTATAACGAAGAAAATAATGCGCATCAGATGGGAGTGTTAATGTCATGAGCCAGCATGATCTACAGCAGGAAGCTGTTGCTAGTGAAGAAGCAGAGCAGCAAAAATTTCGAGTGATGTCTCAGCGCGTTGGTATTCGTGATCCTCGTTCACCTGAAGAAAAACGTAAAGCTTATTTCCGCCACCACCGCTTAGAGTTTGTGAATGCATGGTTGCAACTCTGGTTAACGCCAGTAGCAACATTGCTTTCAATTCTTGTGATGGGTATGGCACTGTGTTTGCCGATTACACTCTGGGTGCTCATGGATAATGTGAAAAGTGTTGCAGGTTTTTGGGATGATGGTGCTCAAGTGACTGTTTATCTTAAGCCGACGATCACAGATGCTCAAGGTGCTCAGGTTGCACAAAGTTTGCAATCAAATCCAAATGTTGCAGGTTTACGTCTTATTTCCAAGGAAGAGGGGTTGCAGCAGCTTCAAGAAGCTATGGGTGTTAATCGTCTAGGGCTAGAAGCAAATCCACTGCCTGTGGCTATTCGTGTAGAGCCTGCATCCCTTGATGAACAAACGCTTTTGCAATTACAGAGTCAGTTAAGCAGTTGGCCTGAGGTTGATGAAGTTGTTTGGGATCAAATGTGGTTCCAACGTCTGCAATCGGCAGTGAGCTTTTTCGATCGAATGCTGCTTGTATTTTTAGCTGGTCTTGCAACATTGATTGTGCTTGTTGTTTTAACCGCAACCCGTCTAGCGATATACCATCGTTCATCTGAGACAAAAGTATTACGTCTCTTTGGTGCATCTGATGCCTATATTCGTCGTCCATTTCTGTATTCTGGCGCTTGGTTAGGATTTTGGTCTGGTGTTATTGCTCTGGTGCTTGCGAGTATTGCAAGTCAATGGCTTGCGGCGCCAGCGGCGACGTTACTGCAAACCTATTTAGGTGCAGATGCGTTTCAAGGCTTAACAGGTGGTATGGCAGTTCAAACACTTATATTAAGTGTTGGCTTGGCATGGCTTGGTGCTTGGATGGCAACAGCTCACTACCTATCAAAAACACATTAATGTTGCTTTGTTGTGATATTTCAGTCGCTTACTATTGAGTAGTTTGTGAATTGTGACTCATGGCCCGTTATTGGTGTGAATCAATAACGGGCTTTGTTTTATAATGGAGTAAGGTGAGCAGGCTTTCTCTTAGTTTATATGTCTAAAAGTCTCAAGTAGTGGGTTTTTTAAGCAATTCATTTGTTTTACTTTTTTTGACAATCTTATCGAAACCGTTCACCCCACAGTGTCAAAATATTGTGTTATTCTTGCTGAGCAACGCGTAAAATATCGTTGTGCTCAAGGTATTGTGATTGAACGATAAATGACCTTATTATGCTATTGAGCCTTAAAGGGTTGAATTTTATGTCAATTATTAAGTCAATTGTCATAATCTTCTGGCATAAAGGGATAGAGGCATCCTAACCAAGCGGTTATGTGCCTAGTCTCAAACCTTGAGATGTGGTCGAAAGTAGTATGCTTTTCGAGTAGAGAGGACCCGAATAATGAGCGAAGCACAACAAAAAGCATTACAGGTAGCACCATCGCTAGTACCAGGTGAAAATTTAGAAACCTACGTACATAACGTTAACGCTATACCTGTGCTTACAGCAGATGAAGAGAGAAAACTCGCAGAGCAGCTGTTCTACAATGGTGATGTAGAAGCGGCCCGTCAGCTTGTTCTTTCACATCTCAGGTTTGTTGTTCATATAGCAAAAGGCTATTCTGGCTATGGTTTGAGCCAATCAGATCTTATTCAAGAAGGTAATGTTGGTCTTATGAAAGCGGTTAAGCGCTTTGATCCTCGAGTAGGTGTAAGGCTTGTCACATTTGCTGTTCACTGGGTAAAAGCTGAAATTCATGAGTTTGTACTGCGCAACTGGCGTATTGTTCGAGTCGCAACAACGAAAGCACAGCGTAAGCTTTTCTTTAATCTTCGTGGTCGTAAAAAATCCTTGGCGATTCTCAGTGAGGCTGAAATTAAAGCAATTGCTGATGATTTAAACGTTAAAGTATCAGATGTGCGGGAAATGGAAGGTCGATTAGCATCTTTTGACTATGCTTTCGATGGTCCACAAGATGGCGATGATGATACTGAATCTCTTAAATCTGCACCTGTTCTTTATTTAGAAGATAAAAGCGCTGATCCTGCACTGCAGATTGAACATGATATGTCTACTGAAGCAGACGGTCGCTCCTTGTCTGAAGCCTTTGCGCAGCTTGATGAGCGTAGCCGAGAAATTTTAAGACTTCGTTGGTTGACTGAAAAGAAAGCAACACTTCATGAGCTTGCTGACCGATATCAAGTATCTGCTGAACGTATTCGTCAGCTTGAAAAGAATGCCATGAAAAAAATGAAAACCTATATGGAAGACAATGATTTCGATGTTGAAGATGCAGTATTCCACTAATACTGATTTCAATTTTTATCGAATAATGATTAAAAAGCCTTCTTGTGAAGGCTTTTTTATTGCCAAAATTTAGGCGCTAGTATGACGGATGTTGCCTATTGCCTACACTTAAAATAGAAATGAAATAAAAGAGGTTGTTATCGTGCATCAAAAGAAATATATCCTTAATGCAACGTGTTGTGCAGGACGTGGTATTGTTGCTGCCATTAGTGGCTATTTAGCCCAAGCAGGTTGCTACATTCATTCATTAGAACAGTATGATGACGATATAACGGCAACATTTTTTTTAAGAAGTGTTTTTTCTATTCCTGAATATCCCGGGATCACAATAGGCACCATTGAAAATGGGTTTGCGCCAATTGCTGCTCGGTATAATATGGAAGTGAATATTCATGACCCTGATCAATTACCAAAAGTAATGATCATGGTTTCGGAACAAGACCACTGCTTAGAAGACATGCTGTATCGCAAACGAAATGGCGAGTTGCAAATGGATGTGTCGGCTATTGTGTCAAACCACCTTAAATTAAAGCCAATTGCTGATCATCATCAAATTCCTTTTTATCATCTGCCAATAACAAAAGAGACAAAACCAGAGCAAGAAGCAAAGCTACTTGCTCTGGTTGAAGAAACGCAAACCGAACTTGTCGTACTTGCGCGTTATATGCAAATTCTCTCAGATAAAGCCTGTGCCGCTTTGGAAGGAAGGTGTATTAATATTCATCACAGTTTTTTACCAGGTTTTAAAGGTGCGCGGGCTTATCATCAAGCCTATGAGAGAGGGGTGAAATACATTGGGGCTACTGCCCATTATGTAAACTCAGACTTGGACGAAGGTCCGATTATTGAGCAGGTGATTACCCGGGTTGATCACAACTATCGTGCAGAAGAATTAGCTCGTCTTGGGCGTGATAATGAAAGCCAAGCCTTATCCAAAGCAGTTAAATACCACCTTGAAAGACGTGTATTTTTAGATGGTCGAAAAACAGTGGTGTTCTTAGGTGGGCATTACTAGTAAAGCTATTAAGATATGTACACTAAAGGCTTAAATGCCTGAATTAACTGATGCTGTGTACATTTTTTCAACAGGCAAGCTACATGTTTGCCTGTATACTGTCGAAATGATTTAAACCTTGCAGAGCTTTGTTTCTCTTGGATTTATACAGATTTGACTAGTATTGCTATGGTAGAGGCACATGAGAGAAAGAATTGATAATCGTCGTTTAGGTGTTGAAGGTCGCAAGTTTGTTTTATTTACAAATGATTTACCCCACGCAGCACCTGTCTTAAATTTTTTTGATGTATGGGGTGCAAACCTCATGGTTGTAGGGACAAAACGTGTCTACAAGCAAATTAGTGAGCTTTGCCCGCAATTCCTTAAAACCATTCAGTTTCGTTTGTTGCGTAATATCGATTGTGATGTTCTCTACCATGATGTAAAAGCATTTAAGCCAGACTATGTCATGACTTTCTCTTATTTTTCAAAGCTGCCAGCGCGATTGTTCACGCTTGCAAGTCGTTTGGCTTTTAATTTCCATCCATCGTTACTGCCATATTATAAAGGTGGAGCACCATATACGAAGCCTCTTGAAAATAACGATGAGATTTTTGGTTATAGTGTGCATGAATTAACTTCTGAGTTTGATGAAGGGGTTATTCTTCATCAAATTCAAAAGCCTGTACGTGTTGTTGAAACTGAATATTCACTCATTATGCAGGCTGGTCCACTTGCGGTTGAAGCCTTAAAGACCTTTTTACCTAAGCTGGAAAAAGATGCACTTGACGCTTTTGATAATCCGAATGATTTACCACTTGCAAAACGTCGTCGCTTTAAAGAGTTTTGGTTTAATCCTGCGTTAAATTGTGATGAGCTTGAGCGTTTGACTCGTGCTCGAAATATTCAGCAAGGGCCACAAGTTAATATTCAAAGCCAAAGACCTAAAGGCCCAGCCTTTATGCCTTTAACGATTCACGAAGTTTTAATTCGTAGAAACTTCCCTGAAGAAGTGCTGGCAATGGACGTAGGTCAGCTCATGCTTGTTGCAGAAAATGCGTACGTTAAAGTTGGTGATGGTGTTCTAGAAATTACCGTTGTAACTCATCCTGAGTTTGGTATTATGTCTATGAAGCGATTCTGTCAAATTGAAGGTGTTGCACAGCAGCAGCCTGTTCAGCTTATATTTCCTGGTGATGTTGAAGGGAATAAACCACTCGCAGATAAATTGGCTGAGTGGTACTACAGAGAATTAAATGAAAAATTCTCACCAGATAACTGGTGATAATGCTCGTTGTAATACGGGCCCATACTAAAAAAGTCATCTCCTTACAAAGACAGATGGCTTTTTTATTTTTAAACAAAAGAAGGTAATAGACTTCCATGGAAAACAAGCAAAATCAATCCGTACAACAAAATCAGTCAATGTCGAATTCTGCAGTTGCAGAAAACTGGTCTCCAGCGTCATGGCGTGGTTTTACGGCTTGGCAGCAACCGTCTTATCAAGACACTGCAGCGCTTGAATCTGTAACCAGTCAACTTGCAAATGAGCCAGGTCTTGTAGCGACAGGTGAAATTGACAGGCTTAAAAAAGAATTAGCAGCTGTTGCAAAAGGGAAAGCATTTCTATTGCAAGGTGGTGATTGTGCTGAAAGCTTTGCGGCGCACTCAGAAAGCGCCATTGAAAAAAGCCTACGAGTTTTAATGCAAATGGCTGTAGTTTTAACCTATGGTGGACGTATGCCTGTGGTTAAAATTGCTCGAATAGCTGGGCAATATGCCAAACCACGCTCTTCAGATTTTGAAAAGAAAGGCGATGTGTCATTGCCAAGTTACCGTGGTGATATTATTAATGGTGTCGGCTTTACTGATGAAGACCGTATTCCTGATCCTGCTCGAATGATGACAGCTTATCAGCAATCAGTCACAACACTGAATACAATGCGTTCATTGCTGCAAGGTGGCTTGGCTAATCTACAAGAAATTCATCAATTAAATCTTGATTTTGCGCATAAATACTCAACCACAGATCGTTTTTTAGAAATGGCATCACAAATTGAGCACTCACTGCAATTTATGGAAGCCTGCGGTATAGCCATTGACTCGCCGTATTTATCTGAAACTCGTGTATATACTTCCCATGAAGCACTGTTGTTGCCATATGAGCAAGCCTTTATTCGACAGTGCCCTGAAACAGGTAAGTGGTATAACCGTTCTGCCCATTTCATTTGGATTGGTGACCGTACCCGTCAATTAGATGGGGCACATATTGAGATGCTTCGTGGTTTAGAGAATCCAATTGGCTTGAAAGTTGGTCCTTCAATGCAGCCAGATGAGCTCGTCACTGTTTGTCAAAAGCTCAACCCAAATAATGAAGCAGGGAAGTTAACGCTTATCGCACGTTTTGGTGCGAAAAAAATCAATGATCATTTAGCAATACTTGTTGAGGCTGTTCAACAAGCTGGTTTAAATGTGATTTGGAGCTGTGATCCAATGCATGGTAATACTGTGACAGCGGAACAAGGGCTTAAAACACGTCGTTATGAAGATATCTTCCAAGAGATCGAATCTTTCTTCGATATTCATCAGAAGCTTAAAAGCTTCCCTGGTGGTATTCACTTAGAGTTAACTGGTGCTGATGTGACTGAGTGCACAGGTGGTGCTATTGGCTTAAATGAAGCAGACTTGGAAGCTCGATATCATACGCAATGTGACCCACGTTTAAACGTGGATCAAAGCATTGAAATTGCATTTGCTTTATCAGACTATCTTGTTGCTGGTCGGTAGTTGGTAGCCCAGCGCTGCCAAGCTATCTGTCAGTGAAACAAGGGGAAGGCCCACTAATGCATTTGGGTCTTTCCCTTCAATTCCCTTACAGAGAAGAATGCCTGCCTTCTCAGATTTAAAGCTGCCAGCACAATCAAGTGGTTGTTCAAAATTTAAATAAAGCTCAATTTGCTCATCAGTTAAGTCACGGAAAGTAACCTTTGTTTTATCAAGGGTGATACGTGATTCATTTGTATTGGTATCAAGCACACAAAGGCTTGTGTAGAAGTACACTGTTTGGCCAGACATGGAGCGAAGCTGTTCTTTTGCTTTTTCCATTGTATGAGGTTTGCCAAGAATTGTTTGACCTAACGCCATCACTTGATCTGATGCAAGGATATGAGAGACTTCTGACTTGCGTGCAATATCTGCATCGCCATTGATTGCTTTAAGGCCTGCTTGCGCTTTAAGGCCTGCGAGGCGGCAGACAAGATCAGCTGGCTGCTCATTTTCAAGTGGGGTTTCATCAATGTGCGGTGCCCACTGTGCAAACGGTAAGTCAATTTTGCTAAGACATTCGGCTCTATATCTCGACATAGATGCGAGTAAAAGGTATAAAGGGGGCAAGTCAACTGATTTCATGTATTATATTCATCCTTAATTGATGTTTGCATCTGAGTCATCAGATCAATGATACCCCAGATTTAATGGAAGCTCTATGGTTCATATTAATTTAAAGAATGCAGCAATTTCTGAGACAGAACTTGCTGTTGATGTTGCTGTAAATGATTTACCACGTGTTAATGCTGCACTTATGCAGCTTATTGCTCATGAAGCACCGACACCTGGTCCGCTTGAAGGCACTACAGACATGCCAGAATACCCAGAAGATGTAAAAGCTTTTGGTTTGCCAACAGTGCCACGTTTGTATGGTGAGTTGCATTTCCGTCAATGCCCAGGCACAAAGTTGCCATTGATCGAAGGCAACCTTACGGGGCAAGTGCCTCTACGTTGCCAAGCATGTTTAACACCCTACCTTTGGCAGATGAATATCGACGTTAAGTTGGCGCATATCTATAAAGAAGAGCGCGAATCTGATGTGCCAGAAGGTTATGAAGCATTTTTACACGAGCGTCCAGATGTGACTCTTGTTGAGCTGCTTGAAGATGATATTTTACTTTCTTTACCAACATTCCCAAAACATCCAGAAGGGAAGTGCCAAACTTTAGTGGAAGAAACACCTGAAGAGAAAGAAGAAGTTAAAAAGAAAATTTCACCATTTGCAGGTTTAAAAGATCTGCTTAACAAGTCAGATTCAGAATAAATGCAATACACACTTAAAAACAAACCTTCAGACTTTATTGTTGTTGAAGACATGGACATCGAACATAGCGGTAATGGTGAGCACCTTTGGTTATGGATCGAAAAGCAGAATCTTACAACTGATGTGGCTAAAAGTTTACTTGGTAAAGCCTTTGATGTGCAGCTGCGTAATGTCAGTGCTGCTGGAAAAAAAGATCGCCATGCTGTGACTCGTCAGTGGGTGAGCTTACAGCTACCAGGTAAGGCACCAGGCCTCGTTGAGGAAGCATCACAGATTCTCGAAGCATTTTTTGCGGAAAAGCCTTTGTACGAAGGTGAGTCTCTCGTGATACTGGAAGCTGCAGTTCACAGTAAAAAATGCCAGACAGGCTGCCATAAAGGTAATCGCTTTGAAATTGTGGTGGAAACAGAGCAAGCAATAAATGACGAACAGCTCAGTAGCGCTGCATCTACCATCACTGCTCAAGGTTTTCCAAATGCTTTTGGTGATCAACGTTTTGGCCGAGATAAAGTTGGTTTGCCTGAAGTTGATGCTGCCCTTTGCAAAATTCACCCTAAAACAAAGCCAGGTCGTTTAAAGCCAAAAGAGTCTTGGACTTGTTCTCAAGCTCGTTCTGTTTTATTTAATGCAGTGCTGGAGTTCAGGCAAGAAAAAGGGTTGTGGGATAAAGCAGTTCTTGGCGATGTCATGAATTTAAGTGGCAGTCAGTCTTGTTTTTGCGTCGGTGAAGACGAAGACCTCGGAGCCATTCAAAGTCGTATAGATGAAGGCGATATTATTCCAACTGGGCCATTATTTGGTCGAGTGAATCCCCAAATGCAACCTTCTGCTGAAATTGGTGAAATAGAAGCTGAAGTTTGGTCTAGACTATCTCCTCAAGCTCAGAAAACCTTGTTAAGTCTTCAGTCTGCTAGCCGTCGACCTCTTTGGGTTAAAGCCAAAGAACTTCATGCGGAAGTTGTTGAAGCAGGTTTTAAAACTACTTTTTGGTTGCCTAAAGGGGCATATGCCACTAAGTGTATTGATGCAATTGTAAAGTCTTATCAACAGATGGCATAGCTAACATCCTAAATGGAATTAAACATGATTGATTTTGCACATTATTGGGATAACCATGTCGTAAAGAGTATTGTTTGTATTCTAGTGTTATTTGGCGTACGCCAGTTACTTCTGTGGCAGGTGCAGCGTCGCACAGAGTATTTTGGTGATAGTCAGCGCCGCTGGACATCAAATATTAAAAACTTTATCACTTTAATTACTTTTTTTACGCTCTTTGCTATTTGGTTAAGTGAACTGCAAGACTTTGTTTTTTCAATTGCTGCATTTTTTGTAGCAATTGTTATAGCGTTTAAAGAGTTTATTTTGTGTTTGGTCGGTAGCATATATCAGGCTGCATCGCGCCCATTTAGTGTTGGTGATTGGATACAGGTGAATGGCCATACTGGAGAAGTGGTTGATCGCGACTGGGTAAGTACAACTTTACTGGATATTAACATTGAAAATGGTAACTTTGATTTTACCGGTAAAACATTAGAGCTTCCAAATTCACTTTTTTTGACGCAGGTTGTGAAGAAGCTGCATTTTATGCGCCGTTATGTTGTGCATCGCTTTTCTATTTATCGTCCTGCAGATGTGAATTTGTGCCCACTTAGACCTATGGTGATGAAAACTGCAAAGCGTGCATGTGCTCATTTTAGAGATGTTGCAGATCGTTATCAGGGGCTTATTCAAAAGAGACTGGGTATTGAATTGCCAGGGCCTGACCCAGAAATTCGCATATCAACGACAGACATTAGTCATAATGTAATGACAATTTCAATCTTTTGCCCCCTTGATGAGGCAAAAGCGATTGAGCAGATTATTGTCGAGAAATTTATGGCTGCTTGGTACGTTGAATTTAAAAAACAACAAGCTTCATCTTAGATTAAATATAAGATGAAAAACGTTTAATTATACTTATATAAAATAAAGAGAGGACTCACCACGCATGGAGTTTTTACAGGACTTTGGCCTATTTTTAGCAAAAGCCATTACCATTGTTGGCGCAATTATTATTGTTATTACTGCAATTGCAGGTGTTGCGATGCGTGGTCAGCGCAAAGGTGGCAGCGCTAAAGGTGATTTAATTGTTGAAAATCTAAATGAAACATATGAAGACACCGAAGACCTGATGATGAGTCACATGCTTGATAAAAAAGCCTACAAAAATTGGGCTAAAAATCAAGATGGTGATAAAAAGCAAAAGTCAAAAGACGGCAAGTCTGACTCTTCTGAAAGTGAAGAAGAGAAGAAACGTGTTTTTGTTTTAAGCTTTGATGGTGACGTGCATGCTCACGATAACGATCAATTAATGGAAACTATTGATGCAGCACTTCTTGTTGCTCGTCCTGGTGATGAATTCTTCTGTGAGTTAGAAAGCCCTGGTGGTCTTGTGCATGCCTATGGTTTGGCATCCTCTCAACTAAGACGTATTCGTGATGCAGGTTACACTCTCACTGTTGGTATCGATAAGGTTGCTGCAAGCGGTGGTTACATGATGGCTTGTGTGGCGGATAAAATTGTTGCTGCACCATTCAGTGTGATTGGCAGTATTGGCGTTGTTGCGCAAATGCCTAACTTCAACCGAATTCTTAAAAAGCACGATGTTGATGTTGAGCTTCATACCGCAGGTGAGTACAAGCGTACACTCACATTATTTGGTGAAAATACAGATGCAGCTCGCGCTAAATTTAAAGAAGAGCTTGAAGAAACACATCAATTATTTAAGCAGTTTGTGACGCGTAACCGTCCAGTTGTTGATATTGATCAAGTTGCGACAGGTGAGCATTGGTATGGTGAACAAGCACTCGGTTTAAATCTTGTTGATGAAATCTCCACAAGCCGCGATTACCTCATGAAAGAAGTGAAGACAAAAGATGTATACCGCTTGTCTTACGAAGTGAAAGTGCCAATGATTGAAAAGCTAGGTTTAGCAGCTGCTAAAACAATGAGTATCTGTCTTGGTAAGCTTGGTATTCGAGGTATGTAACTTCTACTCAGTTAATTTTCTTTTTATTGCGAAGAGTATCGCGAGAATAGTGTTGCTCTTCGTTATGATCATAGGTAACGACTTTAGGGGCGTTACCTAGATTTAATACCTCAATCTGACTAATTAATATTCTAATTCCCTCTATATGGCTATTTAATACTCTAATCAGTTTCTTATAGCTTCACAGTTAAAATGCCACTTATATAATGCCGACTTCATTTTATTTTTGAAATTATTATAAATAAAAAGGTTTGGCAGTGTCTGTAAGTCGTCTTCACTCTAGTTTTGCTCGTCTCAATTTTCGTCGACTCATTGGTGGTTCAACAGCTGAAATGTTGGTATGCACAGTGGGCTTTCTTGTGTTTTCCCTTGGTGCTGTGCAAATTGCGTTGAACTACAAGACCAAAGCATTGGTAAATTCAGCCACATTCCAAGCTGCTCGCATTGGTGCGATGGAAAATGCACAAAAAGAGCCAATGAAAAAAGAGTTAGCCCGACATTTAACCATGATGTACGGCTCCACCAATACCGGCCTTTTGGACATGCAAAGGGCTTTTCAAAATGCCTATGAAGATCTGACCAAGCCGCTGCTGCCAAACTCTTCTTCAGGTGCAGGCTTAAAAATCGACATCATCAACCCAACCACCGAAGCATTTCAAGATTTTGGTGTTGAAGTTGACGACCAAGTGCAAATTCCAAATTCACATTTAAAAGCACGCTCTCGTGAAGTGGGTGAAAGCTCCGGTGTGAATATTCAAGACGCCAACCTGCTTAAAATTAAAGTGACCTATGGCTATCGCATGTATGTGCCCATTGCTAGTCAAATGATTGCGAAGATTTTAACCCTTGCAGACCCTGAAAATGCAGCTTACTACAAAGCAGTACCACCTCGTTTACCAATTGAATCAACAGCTCTTGTGCGTATGCAATCGCCAGCAATAGAAGATGGTAACTGGTCAAAAGATGGTCGAGAAGACGATGACGACGAAAGCAGTGATGGTGCTATTCCTGCGCAAGGCTCTGAAGGTGAGGGCAATGCTGCAGATTCAGAGACGATAGATTCAGAGGCTTCTGATACCTATTACGGCGATGATTCTGATGTGTTTGGCCGTGGTGGTCTTGGCGATACAGAGTCTGGATACTTTAGTGATTACACAAATAACGGCAGTGGCTCTAATTCCAGCGATAGCACAAACAGTTCTAGTGGCAATGGAAATAACGGTGAAGACAATGATTCATCTTTTGTCGACAGCGTCTCGAACGAGCCAGGCATAGGTACATCTGTTTGCGATAGTAGTGTTTCCCAAGGTGGCTTAGACGCCTCTGGCGAAACAGATAATCCAGTGAAGATTGTGACTGGCAATAAAATGTACCGCGAGCTTGATTATAAATCTGCTGGCGCATTTCCATTGGCCTTTAGACGCCACTACATCAGCCGTGCCTCATTTACAAATAAAGCAATTGGTTTGCAGCAAATGCCGGCAGCATGGTGGGGGCATTCCTATCAGCAGCATCTTGTCTTTAAAAAGAATGTAACCCTCTGGGTGCAAAACAACAGCCGAATTTATCGTTTTAAGGGCGGTCGACCAGCCAATGGCAAGTCCATTGAAATGAATATCCCCAATGCAGATTCGCCTTACCGAATTGTGAACCAAGAGGGTGATTTTTATCTGTATAAATTCGGCAGTCCTATTATTGAAATTTATGATCACATGGGTGATTTAAAAGAAATACGCAATATCAACCTAGGGTTGTCGCATTTTATAAAACGCTTTGATGATGGTGTTGGTAAAGTGTTTGAAATCACCCATTCCAATGGTGATCAATTTAAAATTCATCTTGCACCAGAATCAACTCGTCGTTGGTGGCAAGTGACGCGTGTTGAATATGAAGGTGGCTACATTGAGTATGACTACAAAAGCTACTTACTCTACACCAAGTTAAGCCGTTTTGATGATGAAGATCAGCTGTTATCCACTCGTGAGTATGTGCACAACTCAAATGTACGCTCAGATTTAATCACAGGTATTTTGGATGAAACAGGCCAGCGCTATTCCACTGTTGTGTACAACTCTGATGGCCGAGTGTATTCCAGTGCCATTGGCGATAATATTGAAACCCTCACCTTTGAATACACAAAAGAAGGCGAAGGGGATGACATGGTCAATGTGACCAGCATTACCAACCTACATGGTGCTGTCACCAAATACTATTCCAAACATGGTTATATCACCCGTGTGGTTGGCGAACCATCGAAAAACTGTGCTGGTCGTGAAATTAAGCCAACTTCAAACCGCTTTTTAAATATTCAAACCTATGAAGACGAAAATGGCGTTAAAACACTGACAATTTATAATCGTCCAGAAGGGCGTGTGACTGTTACGCGTGGTCATAAGCAATGGACACGCCAATACAATCAAGATAAAACTCAGCCAGTCTCGGATACCTATGCTTTACAAGAAGGCGATGGCTATGTACCGCAAACTCGTACAACCTACTAATATAACGACAAAGGCTTTCGAACTGCGGTTATTCGTGAAGATTTAACCCAAGATGATGCTCATCGTCCAAAAACAATAAAAACAACCATAACGCCCAAATACCATTGGTGGCATAAGGATCAAGTATCCAGCCTTACAATTGATGGCCCTCGTACAGATGTTGAAGATACAGCAACTTTTAAATTCAACTGGCATGGCCGCATTAAAAGCATGGAAAATGCCCTTGGCCACACCTATCAAATTAAAAAATACAATGATCAAGGCTTGCCAACACGTATTAAAGGTGCAGATGGCCAAGAGCAGCAGCTCTCATACAATGCTCAAGGGTGGCTTGAAACTATAGAGGCCCAAGATAAAACTTGGCATTTAAGCTACACACCACTAGGCCAAATTCAATCATTAACACTGCCAGACCAGCAGCGTATTGACTATAAATACGATGCAGCTCGCCGTTTAATTGCTTTAAAAGCGACAGGTCGAGATGGGCAGGCAAACCCTGTGAATGTGCAGATTGATCGACATGATCTCAACAGCCAATGGAAATCCATCGCCATTGCTGAGCAAGATAAAATTCACTTCCAGCAACAGCAGTTATTGGATGAGCTTGGCCGTGTGCAGCAGATCATCGGTGCCAATAATCAAAAACAGCAGGTGAGTTATAACCTGCGAGATCAAGTGAATTCATTGCAAGAATATGATGCAACAGATGAAGACAAGCCAAGAGCGATTGATTCTGAATACACCTATGACCCTTATGGGCAAATCACATCTGTACAACGAGCTTTAAAATCAAAGACCACTTTTGAATATAACAAAAATGGTGATCTAACAGCTGTCATCGACCCAATAGGTCACACCACACACTATGCCTACAACGCCTTTGGTAATCTTATTTCTGAAACAAGCCAGGATGCAGGTGAAGAGCAGTATTTTTATGATGCTGCGGGCAATCTTGTTAAGAAACACACAAGCCAAGGCACTCTTGTTTACGCTTATGATGCTTTAAACCGTCAAATCAGCAAGACAGTTGAAGAAGACCAAAGCTTAAATCAAACCTATGCCTACGATATTCAAGCCAATGGTGATAAAGCCATTGGCAGGCTCACTGGTTTTACAGATGCCTCGGGTGAAACCCAGTATATCTATGATGATAAAGGCCATTTAATTGAGCAGCAGTTCAGAATTCAAGATGGCGGAGAATCCTACAGTTACAGCTTGAAATACAGCTACGATGACAACGGCCAGCTGCAAAGCCTAACCTATCCAAGTGGTCGCACCATTCAATATGGTTACAACAACTTCGGCCAGCTCTACAGCTTAAAAGCCAAGTTAAAAACAGCCAGCATTCCCCTGATTGACGATATTCAATACGAACCTCTCGGGCCAATGAAAAAGTACGCCCGTTTTGGTGGCCTGCATTTCAATGCCGAGTTTGATCAAAGCTATCGACCTGTGCAATGGAATCATGGTGGGTTTAAAACCAAATACACTTGGGACAGCCTTAACCGCATCACGTCCAAATCCACGCAGCAGGAAGAGTACACCTATGATGACCTGCACAGGCTTACAGCGGCCAAAGGTGATTATGGCCAAGTTCATTACAGCTACGATGCCAATGGCAATCGCCTTAGTCGTAAGCTTGATTTAAATCAACCACTGGTTGATGCCTTTAACCCGGTAAAAGACGTAACTACGCCAGAGCAACGCACAGAGCAATACCAGTATGTTGCCAACACCAACAGGCTTGCCAGTGTTTCAACCAAAGACAGCACACGTTCCTTTATCTATAACGAACAAGGCCAGGCTATTGCTGAAAAGAACACCATTCAAGGTGAACGGCACGATCGCCAATACACTATTAATGCTTTAGGCCGCTTAGCGAAAACGCAAGACTATACCTATGTGTATAACGCCCTTGAGCAGCGAGTGATTAGCAAGCATGAAAACCAACATCAGCATTCTATTTATGGCCCGCAGGGTGAATTGCTGAGTACCATTGATTTAACCAATCAAACTTCCATTGAAACGGTTTATCTCGGCCGACACCCTGTTGCTAGTATTCAGAGTTCTTTGAAGAATCCGAAGCAAGAGCAGATTTGGCACATTCTAACTGATGTGCTGGGCAAGCCAATTGCAACGTCAAAACAGGAATTAACTGGTGAAGTTGCTGAGATTGAGCCAATTAACCGCCTGCCATTTGGACAGCTTCTTATAGAGCAAAGCCAGCTGCAAAACCATGCAGATCAGCAAAATAATAAGACTGGCTTGTATTACAACTGGCATAGAGACTATGACCCGAGTTTGGGCAGGTATATGCAAGCAGACCTATTGGTTTGAACGGTGGTTTGAATCGATTTGGGTATGTTGGGGGGAACCCGGTTAGTTTTAATGACCCGTTGGGGCAGAGTGCTACTGCTATTGTTCAATGGGGTGGGCGCTTTACACTTGCTGCAGCTGAAATTGGCACTCTTCTTGGAGGTCCTGCAGGTGGGGCTATTGGGACTGGAGTTGGTGTATTAGCAACTGGCGGCGTGCTTGCTTATTATGGCTGGCAAGTCTGGAATTCGGATTCTTCGCAGCCAACAACCCCTGTTGACACATCTGCTGATCAAGCGGATGTCTATTCAGTTGATAATACGCAGGATGACTGTGATACGAGCGCAGCTGATAACACTTGGATGCAAGAGCAACAGCGTATTGCTGATCGTAACCAGCGCTATATGGATCAAATTGTTTCGAATAATGAGCAATGGCGCTCGGCTGTAAATACGCGGGACTCAGCATTAACCGACGAAGCTTATAATGCAGCGCAGCAAGATATCGATAGACTCGATGGTGAGCTTGCAAGCCTGAATCAGGAAATTCAACAAGACAGCCAAGCTCATAGCGCAATTCTTGAGCTTGCAAATAATCCTGACTTATATAACGAGTATATTGATAGCACCTATACGCAAGCGTCTTCTAATGGCAGTAATGTGCTTAGTGGTTCGGCAACGATTGCTAGACCAATAAATCCAGAAGATACGAATACTGCAAGTCCTCCATTAACGGAAGAAGAGCGAGAGCTGCTTAATCCTAATAATGGGGGATATCAGCCAGGAGAAGATTTGCCAACTAATACTGCTCATGAGGGTGGTGGGCAGGTTGATGTGCCGACGGATACTGGTGGTAATCAAATTCATCAGAATGAGGATTTAACTACACCTCCTTATCCTAATAGGTCGGATGAGTTAGGTGCTGGCTTAGTTTATAGTCAAAGTAATGGTTCAAATAGCAATAAAAAGGGCCCGTATTCAGATAGAAGGCCTACTTTAAGGAAGGGAACTAAAACTAATGCATGGGATAATGCAGCAGATGGAAGTGTTCCAAACTCTAAAGCTTGCCCAGATTGTGGTAATGATGTATTCGGGAACCCTAATAATGGTGAGTTAAGAAATACACCTCAAGGATGGGATCTTGAACATGTAAATAAATGGGAAACTCTTAGGCAACAACTAGAAGCTAGGGGTGCATCTCCAAAAGAGTACAGAGATGTATATAATGATTTAAATAATACAATTTTACGCTGTAGAACTTGTAATCGAAGTGATAACCAATTGTAAGGTTTTTGATGAAAAAATTAATTAATGATGACTATTATGCACATATAACCAAATTTTGTGGGGATAAGCCTAGTAAATTATTTAAAGATAGTGCCCTGAAAGTTGGGGTAGCAGTATTTGAAAACGTTCCCTTTGATGGTGTTGATAGTTATATAACTATAGGTCTTTCTGGTCACAAACTAAGCCAAAAAAGTGGTAGACATATAAGGCAAGAAATTTTAATGACTGTCGATAGAAGTAATGCATTCATTGAAATAGAAAAAACTTTATTTTCGGTTACATCTCTAATAGTTAACACGCATCAAGCGTTGTCAAGAGGTCAGGTTTTAGGACCGTGGGGCCCTGTTTTTAAGTCAGAATATCAAAATATTACAAGCCTGCTATGTGTTTCGCCTGCTTTTTTTGATGATGACTTTATATTTTTAGATGTTTCTGGTGAAACTTCCGCGATAGTAGAAGTTCTGCCAATAACTACGAGAGAAGCTTATTATATAAAACATGAAGGTTGGGAAAAGTTTTTTGATGATGTGAATGAAGGTGGTATCGATATACTCGATTACAATCGCCCATGACAAACATTCAAATCAAAAGGAACAACAATAGACAGCCACTTTTTGTTTTAGTTGATGGTATAGGTTGCCTATGTTTGTAATAAATGAGAAATAATAAAAGACACCCACTTTAGGTTTTCTGGGGTTTGGCTACAAAATTATTACAGGGTTTCCAAGGTAATGAAACAATATGAAGACTTAGAATAGCAACAACACTAGACACCCACTTTTTGTTTTTGTTTATGGTTTAGGTTGTCCATGTTTGTAATAAGAGAGGGTTGCATCAATAAGTTATTTTGATTAGCATTTTTTATGAATGGAGTGTGGGGTTGAGTATAAATATGTTGCTTATGGTTGTTGGATAGATGAATGTTCTCTTTACTCTTTAAACATAGCTTTTGCTTGTTTTAAACCTCTTAGTCTAGGTTTGTCGAGTATAATCATATATGTTTCAATACTGTCAGGCCTGCCTATAATGCTTGCAAAAGACCGACCTAGCTTGGTAATTGTGTCGCTCCAAGATTCTGTTTTAATACTTAGTCGTTCAAGAATTGGCTTTAAATGAGGAGGTATAGCGCCTTTTTTGCCGCTCTTCACTATTCGACCAGTTGCATCAACCAGCTCAAAGTATTCCAGTTGAGAGCATGGCAAGGCATGTTGATGTGTATCTAGCGTATTTTTGTGCTCATCTTCAAAAGAGGCAAGAGATTCAGGTGTGTCTTGCTTTAACTTGTAACGCTGAATACGCTCTTGTATTGACGTAAAGTCAGATGTCTCTGGTGTTTGGTTGATGCCAGCTCGGATTGGGTTTAAATCAACATAAGCCATGCAGGCTAAGAGTGCAGAATCATCAAGTAAAGCTTGAGATTTAAAACGGCCTTCCCAGAATCGGCCTGTGCATTCATCTTCTTTATTTGCTTGCCTTGCAATTGTCTCATTAAGCTTGCGCATAAACCAGCTGATATCCATTAATTGTTGTCGCCAAAGTTTAATAGAGGAAGCTTTAGTTTGAGTCAGATTGTCAAAATCAAGGTTAAGCTCAAGAAATGTGTGTGCTTTAGACATAGGGAATAGAAGAGCCCAGCGTTGTATAACTTCTTCGTCACTCCATGCATGAGCTTGATCGGTATCAACATAAAGCACGAGATGATAATGATTGCTCATCACTGCATAGGCACAAATCCGAATGGCGAAAATATGAGCTATTTCATGCATTAGGTTAACAAGCCACTGCTTTCTATGGTCAAATTGTTGGCCTGTTTGTGTGTCTTGCCCGCAAAGAAATGCTCGCCGAACACAGCGAGATATGCAGTGGTAATAGCGACAGAGGTTAAGGTTTACTTGGTCTTTTCTAGCGGTAGGCATGTGGAGCTATTTCTTTTGATTGATACTAAGTGGAGATAGGGTAATAAGTTAAAGAAATAGGTTTTGTGACATGTGTCACAAGAAAGGCAGGAAGTGGCTGTCTTTCTGTTCGCTCCTGACTGTTGGTATCGATAAGGTTGCAGCAAGCGGTGGTTACATGATGGCTTGTGTGGCAGACAAAATTGTTGCAGCACCATTCAGTGTTATTGGCAGTATCGGCGTCGTTGCGCAAATGCCAAATTTTAACCGAATCCTTAAAAAGCATGATGTTGATGTTGAACTTCATACAGCTGGTGAGTATAAGCGTACACTCACATTGTTTGGGGAAAATACAGATGCAGCACGGGCTAAATTTAAAGAAGAGCTTGAAGAAACACATCAATTATTCAAACAGTTTGTGACTCGTAACCGTCCTGTTGTTGATATTGATCAAGTTGCAACAGGTGAGCATTGGTATGGTGAACAAGCCCTTGGCTTAAATCTTATTGATGAAATCTCCACAAGCCGTGATTACCTCATGAAAGAAGTGAAGACAAAAGATGTATACCGTTTGTCTTATGAGGTAAAAGTACCAATGATTGAAAAGCTTGGTTTAGCAGCTGCTAAAACAATGAGTATCTGTCTTGGTAAGCTTGGTATTCGAGGTTTATAAAATTTCTTGCTCAAATTCTATTAATAGTAGGAAAGCGCAACTTGCACTTCGCAATTTGCAAATTGATTTTTACAGTGCACTTTCTGATTGAAAGCGCACTGTAAAATCAGAATCCACCCTTTTAGGCGATAACTTTGAGAGCTTTATGAGTGGGCAAATGGCTTGATCGAAGTGCATTCAGGGTGTTTTGCAAAAAATGAATCCGCTTCAATTTCAATAAAGTTATCTGCACTTATCATATCAATAGGTCTTCTATAAGGCGGCAGTGAGCTTTCTTCTGTTTCATTTTCATGTAAACATGTCGATTTTTTCATTTCTAAATCTTGAGCGCAATCAGTGCTTGAGCAAGCGTCTAATAATTTTGATGAAATTGTTTTATCTAGGTTTAATTTAACTTTTGAGATAGATGAATTACCTTCTATTAGGCCCATAAGAGCTTGTAACAATACTGATTGCGCGGATTTAATGCTTAGTTTTGATTGATCTTGTAATGTTTGAATCTGAATTTTTTTAATATCAGCATGTACTGAGTCTTTGGATCCTACGTTTGGATTTCTAATATCTGCATCAATAGTGAACGAAGGGTTTGTATGGCTCACTGAAATAGATTTAATACCTGTTAATGCTGATTGCAGTGGACAGTAGTCTGTTTGATAGCCCTGTGGTGTTTTTGAAGTCGAGTTGGCTGTAAATAGCTGTAGCATATGTGCTCCTGATTAAATTTTAATGACTTTTGGTGTTTTAAAAGGGGGGGGATCGTCTAATTATTTCACTTAAACTGATAGTGCTATTATTTTATCTCAAGATCTGCTTCTGCAAATACTCGTATTACCACTAAATGTTATAGAAACAGTAGATTGCAATAACTTGCTGCTTGTTTATCTTCGTGGGACAATAGCCTGCTTTAAAAGAGACACGAATTCAAAAACGTCATGTTTTAGGTAATAAAGATGAGTAAAGACACAAGCCAACCTAGCGCCTGGCAAACCTATAAGCGCTTAATGGTCTATGTAAAGCCATATTGGTATGGATATGTACTGGCTATTATTGGTTTTGGTATAGCTGCAGGCTCTCAGCTTGCATGGGCGGAGTTATTGGAATGGTTACTTGAAACTGTTGATAACCAAATGTATGAGCGCCGTTGGCTGATTGCTGGTGCAATTGTCGGTATTTTTGTTGTGCGTGGGATTTCGACCTTTGTTGCACAGTACTCAATGTCTTATGTGAGTACTAAAGTTGTAGCTGCACTGAGGTATGATATTTTTAAAAAATTATTATATCTTCCATATAGCTATCATCAGAAGCAGTCTTCTGGGCGCGTCTTAACATTGGTGACATACAACACAGAACAACTTTCAGGTGCAACTACCGATGCAGTGAAAACATTACTGCAAGAAGGTTTGCTTGCAATTTCTCTGTTAGGGTATTTGCTCTATGTAAATTGGCAGTTATCCCTGTTATTCCTTTGTTTGACCCCAGTTATTGGTTGGCTAGTGAGTTACGCATCTAAACGTCTTAAGATGATCTCCAGCCGTATTCAGCGCACAATGGGTGATGTAGCTCAGGTTACAGGGGATACGGTCAAGGGCTTTCAGGTTGTAAAAAGCTTTCAAGGGGAAGCACTTGAATTGCAACGGTTTGATAAAGCAAATCAAAATTCTGTCCGTCAAAACATGAAGCATGCTGCAACAAGTTGGCTTGCTTCACCAATTATTCAAACCATTGTCGGCATTCAAATGGCGGCATTGATTGCGTTTGCACTTTCACCTGAATTTATGGGTGAAGTAGGTGCACCTCAGTTTATGGCGTATATAACAGCTGCGGGTCTTCTTGTGAAACCTGCAAAAAGTTTAAGTAATATCAATGGTATTCTTATGAGAGGTGTTGCAGCAGCTGAAGAGTTGTTCAACATTCTTGATCTTCAAACAGAAGAAAAAATCATGAATACAGTTCAAAAGACTGATGATAAAACAAATGCTGAATCACTACCTAAGATTCAGTCGCCTGTTGATGGCAGTATTCAATTTAATAACGTCCGCTTTAGATACGATGAAGGCCTTCCTTTAATATTTGATAATCTCAATCTTAATATCAAAGCAGGGGAGATGGTCGCACTTGTAGGTAAAACTGGCAGTGGTAAAACCACGATTACTGATCTGTTAATGGGCTTTTTCCCCCTTGAGTCTGGCGATATACAAGTCGGCCAACGATCTCTTCAAGATATGGACTTAGAAACCCTTCGTTCTAATATCGCATTAGTACCGCAGTTTTCTGAGTTATTCCAAGGGAGTATTCGTGACAATATTGCCTATGGTTCTCTCGAAGGGACAAGCGATGAAGATATCCGAGAAGCGTCTGATATGGCTCATGCACTTGAATTTATTGAGCGTTTCCCTCAAGGTTTTGATACGCCTTTAGGTGAAAACGGCGTTAAATTATCTGGTGGGCAGCGTCAACGACTTGCCATTGCACGAGCTATTTTGAAAAAAGCACCTATTATGGTGATGGATGAAGCAACATCTGCTCTTGATAATCAATCAGAGCGTTTTATCCAAGAAGCCATGCACAACCTTCGAGGCAAGATGACTATGATTGTGATAGCCCATAGGCTTTCTACAATAGAGCAGGCAGATAGAATTATGGTTCTTGATGCTGGTGAAGTGATCGAAGAGGGAAGTCATTCGGAACTGCTTGAAAAGAAAGGGGCTTATGCCCAGCTGTATTCAGCGCAGCTTTCTTCAGATTCTTAAAAACAATATGTAATCCAACCCTGCGGGGGGTTGGACGAGTGGCATTTAGATGCCATAATTATTCACTATCAGTATTCGAGACTAGGGCCTAAGCTAAGTTCTAGTCTCTCTTCAAATGAGGTTCGATATGGGGCAAGATCAAGACACTCAAAAACAAGCATTTGAGTTTCGTAGCAAAACATCCACACATGGTCGTAATATGGCTGGGGCTCGTGCACTTTGGCGCGCTACTGGCATGAAAGACGGCGACTTTGAAAAGCCAATTATTGCTGTTGCAAACTCATTTACTCAGTTTGTACCTGGCCACGTTCATTTGAAAGACCTTGGTCAACTTGTCTGCCGTGAAATCGAAAAAGCAGGTGGTGTTGCTAAAGAATTCAACACAATCGCTGTTGACGATGGTATTGCGATGGGGCACGACGGTATGCTCTACAGCTTACCATCACGAGAAGTTATTTCTGATGCTATCGAATACATGGTTAATGCGCACTGTGCCGACGCGCTTGTTTGTATTTCCAATTGTGACAAAATCACACCGGGCATGCTTAATGCGGCTCTGCGTTTAAATATTCCAGTGATCTTTGTGTCTGGTGGTCCGATGGAAGCTGGAAAAACAAAGCTTTCTGAGAAGAAACTTGATCTCATCGATGCAATGGTTATTGCTGCAGATCCAACGCAAAACGATGAAACAGTAACAGATTATGAGCGTTCTGCTTGTCCTACATGTGGTTCTTGTTCTGGTATGTTTACAGCAAACTCCATGAACTGCTTAACAGAAGCACTTGGGCTTGCATTGCCAGGTAATGGTTCTATGCTTGCAACTCATGCTGATCGCGAAGGTCTTTTCCTTGAAGCTGGTCGTCGAATTGTTGATCTTTGTAAGTCTTACTATATTGATGGCAACGTTAATGTTTTACCACGAGCGATTGCTTCTAAAGAATCCATCATGAACGCCATGACGCTTGATATTGCAATGGGCGGCTCAACAAACACGATTCTTCATCTATTAGCAGCTGCACAAGAAGCTGAAGTTGACTTTACAATGACTGATATTGATCATCTATCTCGTAAGGTTGGTCAGTTCTGTAAAGTAGCACCTAACTCACCTAAATATCATATGGAAGATGTTCATAGAGCAGGTGGTGTAATGGGTATTCTTGGCGAGCTTGATCGTGCTGGTCTTCTAAACACAGACACTTATTCAGTTGCTGGTGAAAACCTTGCAGCAGTGCTTGACCAGTGGGATGTTATTCGTAACCCATCTCCAGAAGTTGCTGAGTTCTTCAAAGCTGGTCCTGCTGGTATTCGCACAACGCAAGCATTCAGCCAAAGCACACGTTGGACTTCTTTAGATACTGACCGTGAAAATGGTTGTATTCGTAATCTAGAAAATGCTTACTCCACTGAAGGCGGTCTTGCTGTATTGTACGGTAACCTTTCTGAAAGCGGGTGTATTGTTAAAACTGCTGGTGTTGCTGATCACTTATTATCATTTACTGGTAAAGCACGCCTATTTGAAAGCCAGGATGATGCTTGTGCAGCAATTCTAGGTGACCAAATTGTACCAGGTGATGTTGTTCTTATTCGTTATGAAGGCCCTAAAGGCGGCCCTGGTATGCAAGAAATGCTTTACCCAACGTCATATCTAAAGAGTAAAGGTCTTGCAACACAGTGTGCTCTTATCACTGATGGTCGTTTCTCTGGTGGTAGCTCTGGTCTATCCATTGGTCACGTATCTCCTGAAGCAGCTGCTGGTGGTTTAATTGGTCTTGTGGAAGAGGGTGATCTAATTGAGATTGATATTCCTAACCGTAAAATTCACCTTGCTGTTGAAGATGATGTGCTTGCAGCGCGTCGTGTGAAGATGGAGCAAAGTGATAAGCCATGGCAGCCAGTTGCTGAGCGTCCACGTAAGGTGTCTAAGGCGCTTAAAGCCTATGCTCATTTTGCAAGCTCTGCAGACAAAGGTGGTGTGCGTGTTATCGACTAACCGATAACACTCTCACAAAAACCCAGCTCTCATGCTGGGTTTTTTGTTTGCCCAGCAAAGCTGGCAAACCCGTCTGTTTGCAAGA
>TARA_B100000686_G_scaffold354281_1_pt1 | contig 34830 bp, 36 predicted proteins | sample TARA_B100000686 | Tara Oceans TARA_B100000686 (sample SAMEA2622733) | marine metagenome | biome: marine biome (ENVO:00000447); feature: marine epipelagic mixed layer (ENVO:xxxxxxxxx); material: "saline water (ENVO:00002010), including plankton (ENVO:xxxxxxxx)" | depth 150 m | reverse complement strand
TAGTATGGATAGTTTTCAGAAAGTACAAATGGCTTTGCAGTTAGAAAAGCTAGGAGTTGACATAGTTGAGGCGGGATTCCCTATCGCTTCTAATGATGAATTCGAATCAGTAAGATCTGTTGCCAAAGCGCTGAGAAAACCGATTGTTGCAGGCTTGTCACGTTCTGACAAAGGAGATATTAGTAGGTGTTGGGATGCAGTTAAAGAAGCAAAGAAACCTCGTATACATACGTTTATTGCAACATCAGATATACATCTTAAGCATAAATTAAAACTTACAAGAACTGAGTTGCTAAAGGAAATTCAAGACTCAGTAAGTTATGCGAGTAAGCTTTGTAGCGATATAGAATGGAGTGCAGAAGACGCAACTCGTTCCGATTGGGATTTTCTTGTTGAGGCAGTAAAAATTGCAATTGGGGAGGGTGCAACAACTATAAACCTTCCGGATACAGTTGGTTATATCGTTCCTAGTGAATTCAAACAATTCTGGGAATATATTTTTGAGAAAATTCCTAATTATGAAAATGTTATTTTTAGTGCTCATTGTCATGATGATCTAGGTCTTGCTGTTGCAAATAGTCTTGTTGCGATTGAATCTGGAGTTAGACAGGTAGAGTGTACAGTCAACGGCATTGGCGAAAGAGCGGGTAATGCATCGCTTGAAGAATTAGTAATGGCACTTGCTACTAGAAAAGACCATTTAGATTTTCAGACAAATATTCGTACCCGTGAAATATATCCAACTAGTAGATTGCTTACCTCAACTACTGGCGTTAGAGTTCAACCTAATAAGGCCATAGTTGGAAGAAATGCATTTGCACACGAGGCAGGAATTCATCAGCATGGTGTTATCTCTAAAGCTATTACTTATGAAATTATGACTCCTAAGTCCGTTGGTAGGCCTTCTAATACACTTGTTTTAGGTAAACATTCGGGAAGAGCTGGATTACGAAAGAGGTACGAACAATTAGGGTTTAAGTTGGGAAGAGAGCAAATCTCAAGTATCTATCCCAACTTCATAGATTTAGCTGATAAAAAGAAAGAGGTCTATGATGAGGATCTTCTTGCTCTCTTACAAGAAAGTCGTTCAGTAGAAGGAGAGAATTATTATTACCTTGAATTTATGCAAGTTACTTCCTCAACTACGACTCAACCTGCAGCTACTGCTTCTGTGAAATTAAAAGTAGGGGATGAGATAAATTCTGAAGTAGGACACGGCAATGGTCCTGTAGATTCAGTTATTAATGCTATTAGTAAAATAGTTGGTATAGATTGTAAACTCGTTGACTTTAATGTTAGTTCAGTCACTCGTGGTCGAGATGCAATGGCAGAAGTATATATAACTGTAGAATTTGATGAAAATCTTCAGATAGCAGGACATAGTTCTAGTCCTGATACCATCGAGGCTGGCGCAAAAGCTTTTTTGAGTGCAGTCAATAAGTACACATTAGCTAGGAATATCAAGAAACAAAAAAATAAAAAATTTAATAAAAAAACTTAATATTGTTTTTCTTTTTTTAAGACTTTTTATCATGTCTTTTATTCTTTTAACCGATATTGTCAAAGCTCTGTTTATAGCAGAAATAATCTATTTATAATTTATGGTGTTTTTATGAAGCAAAAAGTTGTGGTGGCTATGAGTGGAGGAGTTGATAGTTCCGTAGCAGCCGCTCTTTTAGTTGAGAAGGATTTTGATGTAATTGGAATAGGACTTCGTCTTGCTGATCATCATAATATGGAATCGTCTCACAGGGGTTGTTGTGCTCCAAGAGACCTGGCTGATGCACGTTCTGTAGCATCTATTCTAAATATACCTTTTTACGTAATGGATGTCAGAGATTCCTTTAGGACATCTGTAATTGATAAATTTGTTAATGAATATAGTTTGGGAAGAACTCCTGTTCCTTGTGTTAGTTGTAATCAAGTTGTGAAGTTTGACTATCTTGCTAAAAGGGCATTGAGTTTAGGAGCAGATTTTCTCGCGACGGGACATTATGCTAAGCGTGTAGTTCATTTTGGAAGACATACTCTTAGTCGTGCTGCAGATAAGTTGAAAGATCAAACCTATTTTCTGTTTGGGATGACTCAACTGCAACTCAGTCATACTTTGTTTCCCCTATCCGATATAACGAAAGAACAAACGAGAGAGATAGCTCATTCTTATGGACTTCCAAATGCAGACAAAGATGAAAGTCAGGAAATTTGTTTTGTGCCTAATGATGATTATCGAACATTTCTTAAAGAAGAGGGAGAAATGGATATTCCGGGTCAGATTATTAATTCAACCGGAGAAGTAATCGGTGAACATTCTGGTTTTAAAAATTATACTGTTGGGCAAAGGAGAGGATTGGATGTGATGGGAAATGAGCCCAAGTATGTGCTTGAAATTATTCCTGATACTCACACATTAGTTGTGGGTAATAGAGAAGAACTTTACGAAGAAAGTTTTGAAGTTGAAGATGTGCAATGGTCTGTACCAATAAAGGAATCCGATCATAAATTACTTGTTCAAGTACGTCATCAACAAAAACCAGCAATGTGTTCAGTTTCTGCTTTGTCCAAAAATGTTGTCAAGGTAATGCCAGAAAATCCCAGTTCTCTGGGAGCTATTTCTCCAGGTCAGGCAGCCGTTTTTTATGACGGTGATATTTTGTATGGTGGTGGTTGGATAGCAAATAAAAATTAATAAAGATTTAACCAGGTGGCCATAACATTTTTCTGCCAGCCAAAAGATGAAAATGGACATGAAAGACAGTTTGTCCTCCGTCACCTTTGCAATTAGTAACTATTCTGAAACCTTTCTTTCCAAAATTAAGTTTGTCTGCAATTTTATTTGCTGCCATAAAAACAGTTCCAATTAAATTTGCATCTTTTTCTTTAATGTCAAGGATAGTTTCAAAATGCTTTTTAGGAACAATAAGTATGTGAATCGGCGATGCTCTTTCAATATCTTCAAATGCATATACAAATTCATCTTCATAGATTTTTTTTGAAGGAATTTCCCCATCAATTATTTTACAGAAAATACAATCCAATTATAAAAATCCTTTCTTTCAATTTTGGATGATGATAAAATAGAGAAGATCTTAAACTCAGCTTTTTTTTGTGGCAAGTCTTTATTGAAAGTATTTTTTGAAAGGTAATTTTATGAATATAAGTAGGGAATTTATTGAATATCTACACGAAATTACTTATGAAAATATGCCAGAAGAAGCACATGATCGGGCTAAGTATTTTCTTTTAGATTTTCTTGGAGTATCTATATGCGGGACTAAGGCGGATAGTTCTGGAGTCCTTTATAATTTTATTAAGAACAATGCAAAACATGATGGTCCCTGCACAATTATAGGGTCTCCACTAAAAACTATGCCGGCTGATGCTGCACTTGTTAATGGAGGGATTGCACATGCTATTGAGATGGATGATGTTACAACTAGATCTAGTTTGCATCCTGGTGTTAGTGTTATGCCTAGTTGTATTGCAATAAGTGAAGTTCATTGTTCCAATCCGAAGCGTTTGATAGAAGCTATTGTCACTGGCTATGAAGTAACTAATAGAATAGGAAATGCAGTTAACGCGAAAAGTCATTATGCAAGGGGTTTCCATCCTACTGCTACCTGTGGAACGTTCGCATCTTCCATTGTAGCATCAAAACTTTTAGGACAATCCGTTGATAAAATGGCCAATACACTTGCTATTGCAGGAAGCCAAGCATCCGGTTCGATGCAATATTTAGATAATGGCGCTTGGACAAAGAGATTCCATCCGGGATGGTCTGCTCATAGTGGAATATATGCTGCTTATATGGCAGAAAATGGTTTTATAGGTCCTTCAGATATATTAGGGGGAGAAAGTGGTTTTTTCGCAGCTTACAGCGATGACGCAAATCCGGAGTATCTTACAGAAAAGATTGGTGATTATTGGGAGATATGTGAGACAGCAATCAAGCCTTATGCTTGTTGTAGATTTAATCATGCTAGTGTCGATGCCACAATTGCTTTATGTAACGAAAATGATCTCAAAGCAGAAGATATTGAAAAAGTCGAAGTACGTGTTCCAAAGACAAGTGAATTGCTCGTAATTAATCCTGAAGATAAAAAGAGAAATCCTGAAAATATAGTTGATGCGCAATTCAGTCTTCATTATGCAGTTGCAGTTTCAATTTTGAAAAGGGCTGCGGGACTTCAAGAATATTCTGAGGAATATATAGCTTCAAAAGATTTCAATTCCCTAATACAAAAAATTTATTGTTTTGGCGATATCGAAATGGATAAAGAATTTCCAGAAAAATGGCAAGCTAATGTAAAAATTACTACCAAGAATGATAGTTATGAAATCCATCAACCTTACCCTAAAGGAGACCCAAAAAATCCAATGACTTGGGATGAACTAATAGAACGTTTTCATCTTATGACCAGTAATGTTATTAGCAAAGAGAAAAGTGTTGAGATTGTTGAGAAAGTAATTAATTTAGATAGACTGGAAAGTATTTCCGAATTCGTTGACTTATGCTCATTTCAGAGTTGATTTTTTTTCGTACAACCGCATTAGTTTTATAGCTATTGAAACGCTATTGCTTAATTTTTCAAGTAGATCCGTGTTCATATTTTCATAATAATGCCCAATTTTTTCTGACCCTAGGAGAAAGAATCCAAGAAGTCGTCTTTTATCTTTTAGGGGTACGATTGCGGCGGAATTGATTTTTTTTATTTTTTCTGGAAATAAGACTCCAGAATTTTCAAGCTTCTCAAATAGTCTAGTCTTATTCCCTTTTGGAAATTTTTTTCTTTCCTCCTTGGATATATATCTCAATTTTGGATTATTCCCGATTTGATTGTTTAGGTCGCCAATTTTTTCTCTTTTTGCAGTTGTGCAGAGAGTAAAGCCTACAAATCCTAAATCGAATTTAGATTCCGTCGCATTTGCAAGTTTTATTAGAGATTGAATAGAGGGAATATCTTCAAAAAGTAAGTTTTCTAACATATCAAAATCATCTTCGATTTTTTCATTGTTTCTAACTGTTTTAATAGATTCTTCCAAAGCGTTTAGGAGGTTTTGTCTATCTTCTCTCATTTTCTCAAAGAGTCTATTACGTATATTCAGGATTTTGGAGGAAATATCTTGCTCTTCCATTAAACCACTTTTTTCTAGTTGTTCTGGATATTTAAGAAAAAAACCTGGATTTTCTTCTAGAAATTTAAGAATATCTTCTGGTGAAATTGATTGCATAAGATTTTTTCTCTCAGTAAATTAAAAATATAAAAAAACGAGTATCCATAACTACATTTTACTCTAAATCTTTTTTTGTTAAAATGAATAATGTTCTTTATTAAAATACTTTAGATGATTATAACCTTTTTTGATAAGGGGGAACTGTGGAATCTTTTATTCCTGAAAAAACGGTAGTAGGAATTGTTGGTATTGGAAAAATGGGTACGCCTATGTCTAAGAACTTAGTTAGTGCAGGGTATAGTGTTTATGGTTATGACGTAAAAAAAGAGAACGTACAAGCACTTGAATCAGATGGAGTGAAAGTTGCAGAGACTCTAAAGGATATTGCTGATTGTAGTGACATATTGATTACAATGTTGCCAAGTAGTGATGACGTAGAATTTGTTATTCTTGATCAAGAAGGTTTAGCGAAAAGCCTTGTGAATGGAAAAGTTATTATTGACATGAGTTCTTCGTACCCTCCTCGCACTAAGTCGTTGGGAGATAAACTCGAAAAACTTGGTCTCCGTTTTTTAGGTGCACCAGTTTCGGGTGGTGTAATAGGCGCTGAAAATGCCTCTTTGGCAATAATGCCCGGTGGACCTAAAGATTTAGTAGAAGCTTGTATGCCTATTTTTGAAGTTTTGGGAAAAAATATTGTTCATGCAGGAGAATCAGTCGATTCTGGACATGCTATAAAGTGTGTGAATAATTTCCTCTCAGCGACTAATCTTGTTGCTTCTATGGAGGCGATGTCTTTGTCTGCTAAGCTTGGCCTAGACCCTGAGAAAACTTTGAGTATTATTAATAGCGGTTCAGGATTAAATGCAGCTACTAAAGACAAGTGGCCTCGTTTTTTACTTCCTAGAGATTTCAACTGTGGTTTTAGTACCGGATTGATGTATAAAGATCTGACAATGGGTAGTGATCTTGCTCGTGAACTTGGAGCAACTTTTTTTATAATGAATCATGTAAGGCAGGTATACGGCCTAGGGGTATCTAAATTTGGTGCAAATTCTGATCAAACACTTTTGCTCGAACTTATAGAAGAGTGGGCTGGAATTGATGAAGACGACTGAATTTTACAAAAAGATTTTTTCTTCAAATAATTTTAGAAAATTAAAGTTTGTTTCTTTTCCTTTAATTTTAATAGTACTTTTCTCGTTGACGGTATCATGTGCAAAAAATATTTCTTTGAAAAAAGGTAAGAAGAAATCTATTAAGACTCAGATTTTTAAACCTATCAAAAATGTTTTTACGAAAAAGATTACGATAATATCAAATCCTCCAGGTGCAAAGGTGTACGTTGATGATATTTTGCAAGGTGTAACTCCTATAACGTTAGAATTTAAAAGTAATATTTTCGATTTCATGAAGGGTTTTTCTGTTTTTGTCGAAAAGAAAGGTTTTTTACCTGCTAGAAGAAAAGTTGACTATAATGAAGCAAGAGTGATTTTTAATCTTTTTAGCAGAAAATAGAATTTTTCTACTAAAGAAATTGACAAAATCATCTTTTTATTGGTAGATAGGCGGTCTTTGCAATTTTGATTGTTAAGTATATGATATTTTGTTTACTTGTTGTGATTTAGGGGTTCTAAAGTGTATATGGTCGTTGAGACAGGTGGAAAGCAGATTAAAGTTTCAGAGGGTGATGTTCTTACTGTTGAACGGATTGAAGGTTCTTTAGGTGATCCAATCAAGCTAGATAATGTTAAACTTTTTGTTGATGGCGATGTTGTGGTTGCAGACAAAAGTTCTCTTTCTGGCAGTATGGCAAACGCTGTTATAGAAAATCATGGAAGACTTCGTAAGATTTACTCTTTCAGGTTTAAGAGGCGTAAGAAATTAAGGATTAAACGTGGACATCGTCAGCATTATACGCAAATTAAGGTTACTGAATTAGTTCCTCCTAAAGGGGTAAAAAGTGGCACATAAAAAAGCTGGTGGTAGTTCTTCTAACGGAAGAGATTCTGCTGGAAGAAGACTAGGAGTAAAACGTTTTGGCGGAGAATTTGTTAACGCAGGTACAATTATTGTTCGTCAGAGAGGTACTCGTTTTCACCCTGGCAATAATGTAGGTCTAGGTAATGATCATACGTTATTTGCAAAAGTAAATGGGAATCTTAAGTTTGAAACAAAGACTAAAGGTAGACGTTTTGTAAGTGTTGTCCCTTCTTAACCTTTTGCCCTTTCTGGTCATTTGATGTTTATTGATACGGCTAGGTTATTAGTTGAAGCAGGAAAAGGTGGAGACGGTTGCTTGAGTTTCCGTCGAGAAAAATTCGTACCTAAGGGTGGTCCTGACGGAGGAGACGGTGGCAGGGGTGGCCATGTAATTTTCACATCTGATTTATCCTACAACACACTTTATCACCTTCGAAATCAAACAGTTCTGAAAGCTTCTAATGGTAGTGCAGGCATGTCAAGTCTTAAACATGGTGCTGATGGAGATGATTTGCATATTTTCGTTCCAGTGGGAACAATTATTAAAGATGCGGCGGATAAAAATGTTATTTGTGATTTTGAAGAGCAAGGCCAGGAATTTATAGTTGCAAAGGGAGGTCGGGGTGGTTTAGGCAATGATCATTTTAAAAGTTCGACCAATAGGACACCCAGAAAAATTACAAGGGGAAAATCAGGAGAGGAATTTTCAATTGAGTTAGAAATTAAACTTCTTGCAGATGTTGGTTTGATTGGAAAGCCCAATGCTGGTAAATCAACACTAATTTCGACGATTTCAAAAAGCAAACCGAAAATAGCTGATTATCCTTTTACAACAATTGAACCCAACTTAGGAGTTGTCGATCTAGGTGAAGATTACACTTGTGTTGTTGCAGATATTCCGGGACTTATTTTAGGGGCGCACAGCGGAAAGGGTTTAGGACACCAATTTCTTAGACATATTGAAAGATGTACTCTTCTTTTACATCTTCTTGATTCTAGTAACCCAATTGAAATAGTTCTTGAAGATTTTGAAAGTATTTCAAAAGAACTAGAATTATTTTCAAAAGACTTAATTTTAAAAAAAAGAATTTGTCTCTTTACAAAAATTGATGCAATTGAAAATAAAGACAAGATTTTAATTTTGAAGGAAGCTTTGAAAAAAAGAGGTTTTGACTCACTAGGAATATCCTCTGCGTCAAAGTTTGGATTAAAAGAACTTTTGCTCATGATTTCCAAAGAAGTTAGAAAGATATAAGATTTTTTATATTTTTTGCTGTCTCCGGAGAATTTTATGATTACTAGGAATGAAGAGACGTCTTTGAAAAGTAAACGTCTGGTAATTAAGGTTGGCAGTTCTGTTCTTACAGCTTCGGATGAGATTGGTTTGAATTTTGAAGTTCTTTCTTCAATAGCTAATCAAATTTCTGTTCTTTTAGAGAAGGGTCGTGAAGTAGTGCTGGTCTCTTCTGGTGCGATTGCTGCAGGCCTTAAACATCTTAATATTAAGGAATATCCTAAAACAATGCCTGAGAGGCAAGGTGCGGCAGCTGTTGGTCAACCTATCTTAATGGACGCTTATAGTAAGGTATTTAATAAATTAGGACTGAATATTGCACAAATTTTATTAACTCACTCTGACCTTGATGAAAGAGAGAGATTTCTAAATGCTTGCAATACTATCGATAATCTTTTGCACAAAAAAATTATTCCTATTGTAAATGAAAATGACACAGTTGCTACTGAAGAGATAAAATTTGGAGACAATGATTCTTTGGCAACGCAGGTAGCGCAGATGACTCATTCAGGTCTGGTTGTTATTTTGTCAGATGTAGAGGGAATGTATAGTGCAAATCCTAATTTAGATAAAAATGCCAAATTATTATCTAGAGTTGAAAATCTATCCGATCAATTAATAGATGCAACTGGGAAAAGCAACAATCAATTTTCTCATGGTGGAATGGTTACTAAGATAAGTGCAATAAAAGTTTTGAGCCAAATAGGTATATCTACTCTTATGTTAAAAGGTAGAAGTGATAGTGTTATCCTAAAAGCCCTAGATGGTGAAGATATAGGTAGTTTTTTTGTGGCTAAAGAGAAACGTGTTAATGCTAAAAGAAGTTGGATAGGTACTACTGCAAGGTCTAGAGGTTGGTTGAAGATTGATAATGGTGCAGTCAAGGCTCTCCTAGAAAGAGGGCGCAGTCTTCTTCCTAGTGGAGTTATTGATGCTGGAGGTAATTTTATGTTTGGTGATGTTGTAGAACTTCAATCAATTGATGGAAAGTCTTTGGGGAAAGGATTAGTGAATTATAATTGTAACGAAGTTAAACTTATTGCTGGAAAACATACTAGAGAGATTAATGGTATTCTTGGGAGTAAAGATTACGATGAAATTATACATCGTAATAATTTTTTAGGTTTGAATTAATTTTCTTCTTCTTTTAAGGATAGTTTTTGAGAACTGGGATACAAGGTGGGACTTTCGATCCTATACATTTTGGTCATTTAAGTTCAGCGGAAGACGTTTCTTTTCAACTTGAATTAGATCGTGTGATATTCGTTCCGTCAGGGACTCCTCCGCATAAATCTTCTCCTTTTATGGCAAGTTCTTCCGATCGATTTGCTATGGTTGAAATGGCTATTGAAGGACATCCTCTCTTTCGTTCTGATTCTGTAGAATTAGATAGAGAAGGGCTTTCATATACAGTCGATACTCTTGAAATTCTTAGGGAAAATTCTTGTGTGGGAGATGAAATATTTTTTATTATTGGTGAAGATGCTTTTCTGAATATTCATACTTGGAAAGAGCCTTTAGAGGTTTTCGAAAGAGTTAATTTTGCAGTTACTCTTAGAGAACAGACTAGTGCTAAAGAAATTATGATTGAATTAAAAAAAAGATTTGAAGAATTATCAGTTGATTTTAATTTTAATTTTTTTGGTGATAAGCAGTGTAAGATCCTAAATTCGGATAGATTTATAGAATTTATTACTATCAGAAGACTTGATATTTCTTCTTCAGACATCAGGGAGAATGTTCAAAATTCTCGTTCTATTCGCTATTTGTTGCCACGAAGCGTAGAACGCTTTATAATTGAGAAGAAGTTATATAAGGCTATATAGACTGGAGGGTTTCATATTTTAGAAGTGCAGCTTAGAGCTCTCAAAGATGTGGTTCTTGAGAAAGGCGCACAAGATGTTGCAATTGTTGATATGAGAAGCATTGATTCAGAAGTTAGTGCATTTTTGGTTTGTCACGGAAAAAGTAGGAGACAGGTTAAGGCAATTTCTGAAGAAGTTAAAATCAAATTGCCGGATTTTGGGATTAACTTTTATTCTATGGAAGGTCTGGCTGAATCTAATTGGGTTTTAATTGACTGTGGTGACATAGTCGTTCATGTTTTTATTCATGAATATCGTGAAACGTATAGATTAGAAAAGCTTTGGTCTAATGCAGGTGTTATAAATTAAAGTGTTGGATTAAGTATTTAGGAGTCTAAATGTGAAGCATTTAAAAAAGAAAGAAATTAGTATTTTGAAAGATCGTTTGAATGAGGTTAAAAACGAAATATTGGGTGATGTTAAAAAAACTATGAATCATCGAAAAGATACTGGTGATGATGGAATACAAGATATTGCTGATATGGCAGCTGATTCTTATTTTAAGCAAGTTTTAATGGACCTTGGCGAAAGAGAAAGAGGAAGATTTAAAGAGGTTCAAGATGCATTTGAAAGAATGGAAAATGGCACTTATGGAATTTGTGAAGAAACAGAGGACGAAATTCCATTTAAGCGTTTAATCGCATTACCTTATGCAAGGTTCACAGTAGAGGCACAAAATGAAATGGAACGGAAAAGATTTACGTAATTCATTTTCTTTTTTGTAGATACAAGTTTTTTAATTATCAAAATATTTAAGTGATAATTGGAGAAAAATTACTTATGAAACCCATTGCAATAGGTTCAGATCATGCAGGTTTCATTCTCAAAGAATACGTAAAAAAGATTTTATTGCAGAGAGATATTTTATTTGAAGATTATGGTACTTTTTCTGAAGAATCTTGCGATTATCCAGATTATGCAGAATTAGTCTCGAAATCAATTGTATGTGGGGATTCCGAAAGAGGAATTTTGTGCTGTGGTTCATCCTCAGGGATGGTAATAGTTGCTAATAAGTTTAAAGGTGTTCGTGCAGTAGCCTGTCATAGTCTTTTTGCGGCAGAGATGAGTAGGAAACACAATGATTCTAATGTCCTTGCTCTTGGTGAAAGAGTAATAGAATTGGAAGAAGCTACAGATATTATTCATATTTGGCTTGATACCGAGTTTGAAGGTGGACGCCACAAAAGAAGATTGGATAAATTAAGAGAGATAGAAGAGTCTACTTAATCAATTTTCCGCCTGGGAAAATTTAATGAAATGTCCCAAGTGTTCTAGTCCAGAAAGTAGGGTTGTTGATAGTCGAGTAACTAAAGAAGCGTCTGCTGTTAGAAGAAGAAGAGAGTGTGAAGTCTGTTCTTATCGTTTTACGACCTATGAACATCCTGAGATTTCCCTACCCTTAGTAGTGAAAAAAGATGGGACGAGAGTTTATTTCGATAGGGCAAAGCTAGAAGTTGGAGTTCAAAAAGCTCTTGAAAAACGTCCAGTTCCCGCAGATAAACAAGAAGAAATCATAGATAAAATAGAACGTTTGATTTTAGAAAAAGGGGATAAGGAATTAGAATCATCTGAAATTGGAAGTTATGTAATGGAAGAATTAAGAAGAGTAGACAAAGTTGCATATGTCAGATTCGCTTCTGTATATAGAGATTTTAAGACATTAGAAGATTTTATGAATGAATTGAAAGATTTAGATTCAGAGGATGGGAGTAAAAAATAATGGAAATTAAAAATATTAAAGGTAGACAAATTCTTGATTCAAGAGGCAATCCTACTGTAGAGGTAGATGTTTCTCTTGAGAATGGAATTTTCGGAAGGGCGGCAGTTCCTAGTGGTGCAAGTACAGGCCAAAATGAAGCCGTTGAACTAAGGGATGGTGATAAATCCAATTACTTGGGAAAAAGTGTTGAAAAAGCTGTTTCAAACGTTAATGATGAGATTTCGTCTAAATTAAGAGGGTTAGTTTTTTCAGATCAGAGTGATTTGGATAAATGTTTAATAGAACTTGACGGAACAGAAAATAAAGGTCGTCTTGGTGCAAATGCAATATTAGGTGTATCTCTCGCTTTTGCAAATGCGGCATCAAATTCATTGAAGATCCCGCTATACAAATATATTGGAGGAGAGGACTCTAAAGTTCTGCCACTTCCTATGATGAATATACTTAATGGAGGCGCACATTCAGACAATTCTCTTGATTTTCAAGAATTTATGATTATTCCAGTAGGTGCAGAAAATTTCAAAGATGCATTGAGAATGGGAGTCGAGGTTTTCCACTATTTAAAGGGTGTTTTATTACAAAAAGGATATGCAACTTCAGTCGGAGATGAAGGTGGTTTTGCTCCTGATTTAAGAGGAAATGAGGAAGCTATAGAGATTATACTAGAAGCCGTTATCAGTGCAGGTTATAAACCCGAAGATGATATATGTTTAGCACTTGATCCAGCATCAAGTGAAATTTACGAAGACGGACATTATGTTTTTAAGTGGTCTAATGGAGAGAGAAAAACTTCTGAACAGTTAGTAGAATTTTATTCTGATTGGGTTAGACAGTTTCCTATTATATCTATTGAAGATGGATGTGCTGAAGATGATTGGGATGGTTGGAAAGAACTTACTAACGTGTTAGGAGGAAAAATTCAGTTAGTTGGAGATGATTTGTTTGTTACAAATAAGAAAATTCTTCAAAGAGGCATAGATGAAAATATAGGAAATAGTATTTTGATTAAGTTGAATCAAATTGGAACATTGACAGAAACTATGGAAACTATTCGATTAGCTTCTTCGTCTGGTTATACTTCTGTCATATCTCATAGGTCTGGTGAGACAGAAGATACAACTATTGCAGATCTTGCAGTTGCGACAAATGCCGGTCAAATTAAAACAGGTTCTGCAAGTCGTTCAGATAGACTAGCAAAATATAATCGTTTGTTAAGGATTTACGAAGAATTGGATAATGATGCTTCTTTTCCAATTAGGAGTGAAATTTTTAATTTCGAGAATTAAATTAATTTACAATTATAGTTACATCTTACTTTCCGAGTTTACGAATATGGAGATATTATAAGATGGTGCAATCCAATAAGAGTGACAGTTCTAATATAGAATCCGGAGATATTCCAATCCAGCAACTTTCTATCAATACAATTCGAACTTTATCAATGGATGCTGTCCAAATGGCTAATTCAGGACATCCTGGAACGCCAATGGCGCTTGCACCACTTGCGTATCAACTTTGGGCACATGAGATGAAATATAATCCATCAAATCCTTCTTGGTTTAATCGTGACAGGTTTGTTTTGTCATGTGGTCATGCTTCTATGCTCTTATATTCTGCTCTCTATCTTTCGGGGTATGATATTTCTTTGGATGATATTAAAGATTTCAGACAGTGGGATAGTAAAACACCTGGACATCCAGAATATAACTTGACTCCCGGAGTAGAAACAACAACTGGTCCACTTGGACAGGGTTTTATGAATGGAGTCGGAATGGCGATGGCTGAAGCACATATGGCTAAAATTTACAATAAAAATAATTTCAATATTGTAGATCATAATACTTATGTTCTTCTAAGTGACGGAGATATTATGGAGGGAGCATCCCATGAGGCTGCATCTTTAGCGGGTCATTTAGGACTAGGAAAATTAATTTGTATTTATGATGATAATAAGATAACGATAGATGGAACAACTGATTTGTCTTATTCAGATGATATTGGACTTAGGTTTAAAGGATACGGATGGGATGTTGTGAACCTAGGAGATGTTTCTGAAGATTGTACCCAAATAGGGAAATCTATAAATGATGCTAAAAATATATATGACAAACCCTCATTAATAGTACTTCGAACTCATATTGGTTATGGTTCTCCTAAATATCAAGATACTTCTAGAGCACACGGTGCTCCTTTGGGGGAAGAAGAAGTAATCGAAACAAAGAAAAATTACAGTTGGCCCTCTGAGGAAAAATTTCTTGTTCCTGAAGCAGTTTTAGAACATATGAATTATTCTGAAAAGGGAAAAAGATTAGAGAAAGAATGGAATGAATTGTTTGAGTCCTATAGTTCAGATTTTCCTGAAATGGCGAAGAATTTCAAAATTGCAATTTCAGATCAAATCCCAGATGATTTTGCTCAAGAAGTTCCAAAATTCCCTGTTTCAAAAGGTGCGATTGCAACTAGGGTGGCCTCTGGAATGGTACTAAATGAGATTGCTAAAAAAATCCCTTGGTTAGTCGGAGGTAGTGCCGATCTTGCCGCATCCAATAATTCGTTGATTGAAAATTCTGGAGATTACGCTAGAGGTTCTTTTGAGAACAGGAATATTAATTGGGGTATCCGTGAACATGTTATGTGTGCTGCTTCTTCAGGTATGATTTTGCATGGAGGGGTCAGACCTTTCGCGGCCACTTTTTTTGCATTTACTGACTACGCTAGACCTGCGATTAGACTGTCAAGTCTAATGGGACTCCCTGTAATTTATGTTATGACGCATGATTCTATTGGACTTGGTGAAGATGGACCAACTCATCAACCTATAGAACATTTAGCTTCTCTAAGAGCTATTCCTGAACTTCATGTTATAAGACCTTGTGATGCAAATGAAACTGCAATTGCCTGGAACGTTGCAATTCAACGCAAGAATGGACCAACAATGTTAGTGTTAACACGACAATCTCTTCCGATTTTAGATAGAGATGTTTTTTCATCTGAAGAAGGTTTGGCTATGGGGGCATACATTATTTCTAAAGAAGAAGGAAAATCTCCTGATGCTATTCTTATTTCTTCTGGTTCAGAAGTTGCTCTAGCTATCGATGCACAAAAAATTTTAAAAGATAGGGGAGTGAATGTTAGAGTTGTAAGTATGCCTTGTTGGGAGTTATTTCGTTCTCAAGAACAAGCATATAAAGATTCTGTTTTTCCTAAGGAAATTAAAACAAGATTATCTATAGAAGCAGGTTCTGATTTTGGATGGCATGAATGGGTTGGAAGTCATGGAGATAGCGTAGCTATTTCAACTTTTGGTGCAAGTGCTCCAGGTGGAGAAAATTTTGAAAAATTTGGATTTAATATTTCCAATATTATAAGTAGGCTTGAAAAAATAATGACTTGATTTAATATTTTTTACTTAGTTTTTTTGAAGTTTCCTTTCTTTAGAAATTCCCATAAGATTATATTTAACATTTACGGACCTATTTTTGCTTACGAGTTTGTAGGAGAGGTAATAGATGAAGAAGAAATATTTTTTCGTTAGTTTAATTCTTTTTGTTCTTGTTTTTTATAGTGTTTCCAACTTTCATGTTTCAGTAGGAAAGAAATCTTTTGCTAGGAATAATAGTTCCTATAAGGATCTTTCGACTTTCACAGAAGTTTTAAGTTTAATAGAACAAAATTATGTAAAAAAAATTGAGCCCAAAAAAGTTGTCCGTGGTGCAATTGATGGAATGTTACGTTCATTAGATCCCCATTCAGGATATATGACTCCTGAAATGTTTAAGCAGATGCAAGTTGAAACATCTGGTCAGTTCGGTGGTCTCGGAATTACAATTACACTTAGAAAATCTGTTTTAACAATAGTTTCTCCTATCGAAGGGACTCCTGCATATAGAGCAGGGGTAATGGCAAAAGACCAAATTGTGAAAATTAATGGTAAAAGTACTAAGGGTATTACTATTTACGATGCAGTTAAAAAATTGAGAGGGAGACCTGGTTCCGAAGTTGATATTACGATTTATAGAAGAAGCACTAAAAAGATGTTTGTTCTCTCAATTATTCGTGAAATTATAAAAATTAAAAGTGTTAAGAGTAGACTCATAGAGGGTAAGATTCCTTATATCCGGATTCGAAACTTTCAATCTAGAACAGTTAAAGAAGTTCAATCTGAGTTAGATAAGATGGATGATTTCAAAAAAAATGGTTTGATTATTGACTTGAGAAATAATCCAGGTGGTTTGTTGACTCAAGCTGTTGCAGTGTCTGAACTATTTTTGCCTGCAGGCAAATTGATTGTTTATACTAAAGGTCGTGTGATAGACCAAAATAGAAAATTTATCTCTAAAGAAAGGGATGGGATTAAAGAAGTCCCTATGGTTGTTATCGTAAACGCAGGAAGTGCAAGTGCTTCTGAAATCGTAGCAGGGGCATTACAGGATTGGCAAAGAGCAACGGTTCTTGGAGAGAAAACATTTGGGAAAGGTTCCGTTCAAACCGTTATGCCATTATTAGATGGATCAGGTCTTCGTTTGACAACTTCGTTGTATTACACGCCGAAAGATAGAATGATTCAGGGAGTAGGAATTGAACCGGATATTAGAGTTGTTGATCCCTCAAATAGAAATAAATCTGTGGTTAGAGAAAAGGATCTTCCTAGACATCTTAGAAACAATAGAAATAAAAGTAAAAAAAATATTAGAGAAAAGATGGATGAAAAACCTGATATTGCTTCCAAAAATAAAGATGATGTTCAGGATTATTTATTAGAAAGAGCAGTGATGTTTCTTAAGAAAAAAAATCAAAGGTAGAAGACTTTTTCCTTTTGAGTTTTGAAAGGCATTTTTTGATAGTTTTAGGTATTGAAACAAGCTGTGATGAAACTGCTTCTTCTGTTGTTCATTTTGGTGAGGAAAAATCTGCTCCTGAAATTCTTTCTAATGTAATTAATTCTCAAAGTAAACTTCATTCGCGTTATGGCGGTGTTGTTCCTGATTTAGCTTCAAGGGCACATGTAGAAGTTATTGAGCCCGTTGTACTCGAATCTCTAAATCTGGCAAATATTTCACTTGATGACATTGATTTAGTGGCAGTTACGCGAGGTCCAGGATTATCAGTTTCTCTTTTAGTTGGTGTTTCAATCGCTAAAGCAATTGCTTGGAGCAAAGGTCTTCCTCTGGTAGGAGTTAATCATTTAGAGGGTCATATTTGTTCTCTTTTCTTAGATTCAGAAGATAAAAATGACATAGTTGAATCTAATCAAAAATATGATTTACCTCCATTTCCGCATCTTGCTTTGATTGTTTCTGGAGGACACTCAGATTTTTATAAAGTAGAAGAACAGGGCAAGATTTTGCATCTTGGTGGAACTCTAGATGACTCTATAGGAGAAGTCTTTGATAAAATAAGTGTTGCAATGGGTACTGGATATCCAGGAGGTCCCGTAATAGATAGGTTATATAGGGAATTTATAGAGAAAAAACAAGATTCAACAATTATGTTTCCTCGTCCTTATTTGAAGGACAGATTCTATAGTCTTAGTTTTAGTGGTTTAAAAACAGCTGTTTTAGCACATCTAAAAGAATTAGGGTTGTATGATTACACAAGTAAAATTCCTCCCTGGGAGCGTAGAATTAAAATTCCAAACGAAATTTCAAGAGAGATTGCAGCATCTTTTCAAGAGGCTGCAGTAGATGTGTTAGTAACAAAATCAAAGATGATTCTTGAGAGAGAAAAACTTAAGTGTATAACTGTTTGTGGAGGAGTTGCTGCGAATAGTCTTCTTCGGAAAAAATTTTACGATATGGAAAGACAACAAGACATTTCAGTTTTTTTTCCATCTATACGTTTGTGTATGGATAATGCTGCAATGATTGCATGTGCAGGTGGTTATAAATTTTTAAGACAGAGGCATGAAAATTTTTTAGAATTTAGTACTATGGATGTGGATCCTAGGTGGCAAATTTAAATTATCATAAGGAAATAAAATGAAGCCAGATGAGGCAGGACCAAGGATTTTGGAAGAAAATATTTTGCATGTTCCTAAGGAGTGTAGAATTCTTTCAAATTCATTGAAAATTAAAAATCTATTTTTGAAAAATAGATTACTTATGGCTCCTATGGCAGGATATACGAATCTTCCATTCCGTTCATTAGTTTCCGAATACGGAGCAGGTATGGTTGCCACGGAAATGGTTAGTTGTGAATCATTAATTAGAAGAAATGAAAGAGCTTTTGATATAATGAAAAATGACTTGAAGGAAAAACCTGTATCGATCCAATTGTTTGGTTCAGATCCATGTAAAATGGCGGAAGCTGCTTCTATAGTTGAAGATTTTGGTGCTGACGTAATAGATCTCAATTGTGGATGTCCTGTAAAGAAAATTACAAAAAGCAAATCAGGTTCTTCTTTATTAAGAGATCCAGCTCTTACAGGTAGAATAGTTTCTTCAATGGTCAGAAAAGTTAAAAAGCCAGTGTCTGTAAAAATGAGAACTGGATGGGATACTATTGGTACTTCTAGCGCAGAAGAATTTGCTAAGGTTGTTGAAGATTCTGGTGCTTCTTTCATTACTGTTCATGGACGTACAAAGAATGATTTTTTCACTGGGCTAGTCGATTTAGACACTATTGAAAGAATCAAGAGTTCTGTGAAGATTCCGGTTTTTGGAAATGGAGATATCCGCTCTCCGAATGATGCTATTAAAATGTTGAGCAGAACAAAGGTAGATGCTTTGATGATCGGAAGGGGTGCAATTGGAAATCCATGGATTTTCTCAAGACTTCTTAGGTGGAGCAAGACAGGAATCCTACCTTCACCACCTTCTTCGTCTGAAAGAAAAAAAGTCTTGTTTTTGCATCTCCATAGAATGAAGAAACATCTCGGAGAGAAACTTGCCATTCTTCATTCTAGGAAACATATTCCTGCATATACAAAAGGTATGGAGGGTGGTTCTTCTTTTAGACAAAAATTAATGGAACTAAGTTCTTTTGATTCTGTTATAGATTTGACCGAATCTTTTTTTAAGCCTTTTTTACTTAATTAGCTGAGTTTTTTTGGGAATTAAAATGGAAAATAAAAAAGTTTTAGTTACAGGAGGAGGAAGAGGTATTGGGCGAGCAATTGCACTTTCATTTGCCAAAAAGGGTTTCGATGTAGCTCTAGTTGCAAGAACAAAATCTGAAATTGATTTAGTTTCTGATGAGATTGTTAGTCTTGGAGTAAATGCGATTGCAAAAGTTTGTGATGTAACGTCTTCTCAAGAAGTAGATAGGGTTTTTACTGAAATAGAAAAAACAATGGGGAAAATTGATATTTTTATTGCAAATGCAGGTTTGTTACTTAAAAATGAATTAATTCATACTGATGACAACTTATGGAAAAAAATTATTGATACAAATTTAAATAGTGTTTTTTATACAACAAGAAGTGTAATTAAAGGCATGATAGAAAGAAAATCAGGTAAGATTATAGTTATTAGTTCAGTTTCAGGAAAACTGGGTGGTGCATATAGAAGTGCTTACCACGCAGCGAAACACGGTGCTATTGGTTTTGTTAGGTCAATCGCATTAGAAGTTGCTGAATATAATATTACAATTAATGCGATTTGTCCTGGATTTGTTGAAACAAAAATGATGGCAGATAGTCGGGAGTTATTTGTAGACTCTGACTCTATTGATATAGACAAAGAACTGAAGAAAGATATTCCTATGAAAAGATTTCTCGAACCTGCTGAAATTGCAAGTATGTCACTTTATCTTGCAAGTGATGCCGCTTCTGGAATTACAGGGCAAGCATATACTATATCGTGTGGAGCGGTCCAAATTTAAACTAGTTCTTTTCTAAATATTTATTATTTCAAGGGAAAATCATGTCTACTTCTTGTATAATACCTTTTCTGAATTTCAAAAGGTATAATTCCCTTATAAAGTCATTATTTTTTATTCCTTTTATTCTTCCAGTGACTCCATGAAATTCTTTTAAATTCCTTAAATATTTTTGAATATCTTGTTTTCGTCTCTTTCCTTTTGCTATGGCAGAGAATATAAGTTTAGCAGAATCGTATCCTAAAGCTTCTAATAATCCAGGTTTTTTACTATATAATTTCTCATAGTCCGCAACAAATCTTTTAACAATTTCCTTTTTGGAAGAATGGAGAAATCCGTCGACAAAAAAAGCATTTTTAATATAGCTTCCTGTATGTTTCGCAATAATTGGATTGTTCCAGTTTCTATTCCCTAGCAGAAGAATTCCTTTAATGTTGTAAAAAGGTAATTCGGGAACTATTAAAATAATCTTTTCTGCTTTGGCAGAAATCAAAATACTTTCGAATTTGAGGGGCACTCTAAAATTACTTTTTCTACTAAGGCGAGGAAATTTTGCTCTAAGTTGTGAATCACTTAAACCTCCAAGAGATAACATTTCGGATTGAAAGTCATTTGCAGTCATAGGGAATGAAACAATTTTTGTGAAAATTCCACCAAATTCAGATATGATTTTTTGGTATTTTTCTTTCATAAGATTTTGATATTTGTTTTTTCCATGGACTAGAGCAAAGCGCCTGAGTCTTAAACGGTTTATAGCGAAATTAAATATTGCTCTATTTTGCATTTCATTATTTAGAGTATTCCTGAAAACCCATTTTTTCTCCTTGTCCATTTTGAAGTTTGGAGCGTAAGGAATTATAAGCGGGATTCTTTTTTCTTCTGAAATTCTAGAAATATCTTTTGCTGCTGGACTAAATAGAGGTCCTATTAATGCTATAGTATTTGAACTATTTATAATTTCGTAAGTATATTTTTTAGCAAGCTTAGATTCTTCTTCTGTACTCTTGATATTCTGCACTGATAATTCTACTTGAAGGTCTGGACGTATCTCTAAAAGATGACTAAGAGCCATTTGAATTCCTCGATATACTTTTTCTCCTTCTTTTCCATTTTTCCCGGATAAAGGTAATAAGACTCCTATTTTTAGTAATTTATTAGAAAGATTTTTTTTGATGTTCTGTTCTAGAGCAGATATTTCATTGAAATATTTATGTTTAGGATATTCTTCTATAAAAATTCTTGCGCTTGCTAAAGCTGTTTTTAACTTTTTTTCCCGAATAGATTTTCTAATGAGTGCAATTCTAAAGTAGGGTCCAGCATTCTTTTTTCGAAAAATATTTGTGAGAGTAACAAGTTTATGTGAAGGGTCAATTTTTTCTGAAAGATTTACTAATTTTGAAGAAAGAAGATTGTTATCTTCAGTATTTTGTGAAATCGAGAAAGCCTTAGCATAGTATGTCAGAGATTTATATAATTTATTCTCTGATTCGTAAATTCTTCCTAAATATGAGAGGTATATCGCTTTTTCTGATGGCACCTGTTCTTTTTTAATATTTTCTTCCAATTTAGTATATGCTTTTCTTTTGTTACCAATTTTAAGATAGGCAAGAGCTAGTCGAAATCTACTTTCATTTAGTATGTCAGAATTCGGAAATTCTTTTTCAAGGGTTTGGAGATTTTTTATTGAACTCTTAAAGTTCTTTTTTTTAAAGGATATCTTTGCTTTATTTAAAAGCAGGATATCTCCTCTGATTTTCTGTTTTTTTCTGATTGATGAACTAGGATAAATCTTTGTTTTACTAAAAGAGTTCAGTTTTTTCTCATTAGACCAAGAAGTACTTTCTTTAAATTCTTCATCAAGAAAAGATAAAGTATTAAGTGGTATTTTCTTCTCTTTTTCTGTCATGAAACCAAGATCTTTTGAGCATGAAAGAAGAATAGGTAGTATCATGAAAGATAGTATTATGTCCAGAATTAACTTATTTTTTTTGTTTTTCATTCCTAATGTTTTCGATAAATTTTTGTATTTTCTAAATGAAGATAAAATTTATATATTGGAATGTCAAGAAGTTAGGATATTCGGTTTTATTGAATATCCATTTATATTTTAAAGTTTTTCTGGTAAGTGTATAGTTGCAAAAGAGATCAAGCATATAGGATTATAAGTAATTATCTTTGGTTTTAAACACTGACTGTAAGATATAGTCAGTGTTTTCATTGATTTATTCATTTTTTCGGGAGTTTTGATGAAGAAGGTTAAGCTATCTCTAGGGGATAGATCATATTCTATTTCTGTTTCAAAGGGATTGATAAAGAATATTTATAAACATACAAGTTCTTTTTTCCCAGGGAAAAGAATTTTAGTTGTCTCAGATACTACTGTAGGAAGATTGTATGGACGACAATGTGTTCAAGAACTTAGAAAAGGCGGAATGACTACGGAAATCATAAATGTTCCAGTCGGGGAAAAAAGCAAATCAATTACACAATTAGACAAAATTTATAATAAATTATCTAGATTAAAAATTGGAAGAGAGGATGGCATTATTGCTCTAGGAGGTGGTGTAGTAGGTGATCTTGCAGGTCTTGCAGCAGCAACTTTCTTAAGAGGAATTTCATTGGTTCAAGTGCCTACTACTTTACTATCGCAAGTTGATAGTTCAGTTGGTGGGAAGACCGCCATAAATACTATTTATGGGAAAAATTTAGTTGGGTCTTTTTTCCAACCTAAAGTTGTTTTATGTGATCTTGAAACTATGTTTACTTTAAGAGAAAGGGAATTTCGAAATGGTCTTGCAGAGGTTGTAAAACACGCGGTAATAAGAGATGAATCTCTTTTTGATTTTCTGGAGAAAAACTCATCTGAAATACTGAGTCGAGATCTTCGATCTTTAGAAAATATAGTTTTTAGGAATTGTCAAATAAAAGCAGATGTGGTCGAAGTAGATGAAACAGAAAGAGGGATACGGCAAATTCTTAATTTTGGACATACTCTTGGACATGCTTTAGAATCTTTGTATGGGTTTTCAAAAAAACTATTGCATGGAGAGGCAGTTGCTATTGGAATGTCAGCAGTAGCACAGATGTCATTTGTAGCTGGTTTTTGTGATAAAGCGGATGTGAAAAGATTACAAAAATTACTCTCGTGTTTTAAATTGCCAATTAAACTTCAAAATTCTCCATCACTAAGAGAAGTTAAGAGATATGTCTTGCATGACAAAAAAGTTAGAGATGGCAAGCCTAAATTCGTTGTTTTAAAGAAAATTGGGAATGTAGAAAGTGGAATTGAATTAAACTCTCAATTGTGGTCTGCTTCGATAGAGGGAAAGCTTGTCTGATTTAGATTGAAGGATATTCTGTTTTTAGAAACTTTAAAGGGGTGAAAAATGAGAATTTTGCTTCTAAATGGTCCAAACTTAAATTTGTTAGGTACCCGTGAAAAAGAAGTATATGGAGATATTTCATTATCAAATATTGAAAAATCTCTTGCAGAATTTGCCTGTAAAGAAAAAGTAGATTTGGATGTGTTTCAATCTAATATTGAGGGTGAACTTGTTGATGCTCTTCATAGAGCTGCAGGTGTAAAAGATTTAATTCCTGATTTGCCGCCTTTTGGTTCTTGTTGTGCATGTATTTTTAACCCTGGTGCATTTACTCATACAAGTGTTGCCTTAAGGGATGCCGTTGCAGCAATTGATTTACCTGTATACGAAGTGCACATTTCGAATGTATTAACTAGAGAAGATTTCAGACATTCTTCGATGATCGGTCCTGAAGTCTCCGGTACAATTATTGGATTTGGAGCGGAGGGATATTTGATTGCATTAAGAACAGCAATTGATCGACATATTAAGGGAATAAATTTTTTGTAGAAGGAAAATCATTGAAATCTCGTTTGAAACAAATCCGGAAAATCCTTGCTTCCAGACGTATTAATTTATTGCTTATCTCAAATCCTTTTAATGTCAGATATTTAACTGGATTTACTGGTTCGACTGGATTTTGTTTGATTGGACAAAACGTTGCAATTTTCTTTTCCGATTTTCGGTATCGTACGCAGTATGAAAAACAGGTAGATAAGTCATTTCGATTTGTTGAAGGCAATAATTATTTCGACTTGATTGTACGAGAAGTGAAAGTTCGAGGTTTTAAGCGCCTTTTCTTTGAAGATGAAAGTTTGAATTATCGCAACTTTAATTTGATGAGAAAGAAATTAGGGAAAATTAATTTTCATGCAAGCACTGGAATCGTAGATTCCATGAGAATCATTAAAGATAAAAAAGAAATATCTTTTATCAAAAAAGCAGCTTTTGTGAATTCAAAAGCACTATCAGAACTTGTCCCTGAAATTAAAAGTGGTGTAAGTGAGATAGATCTTTCAATTTTTCTTGAATCGTCTATGAAGAAATATGGTTCCGAAAGGAATGCTTTTGATACTATCGTTGCCTCAGGAGTTAGGTCTTCTTTGCCTCATGGATTAGCAAGTGCAAAAAAAATCAACAAAGGAAATTTGATAACTATTGATTTTGGTAGTGTTGTAAATGGTTACCATGCGGATACAACTAGGGTTTTTTCTTGTGGTGAGCCTAGCAAGAAATCTAGAAAAATATATGACATTGTATTGCGTGCCCAGAAAGCTGCTATTGAAAAAGTAGCTCCGGGTGTTAAATGTCGAGAAGTAGATGCCGTTGCAAGAGAAATAATCCAAAAGGAAGGATATGGAGAATATTTTGGTCATGGGACTGGTCATGGTTTAGGGCTTTTTATTCATGAGGCACCAAGAATTGCACCGAATCAAAATGCTGTCCTCCAACCAAATATGATTTTGACAATCGAGCCAGGAATTTATCTTCAAGGTTGGGGGGGGGTAAGAATAGAAGATATGATTTTAGTAACTGAACAAGGGAAAGAAATTATAACATCTGATATTTCGAAAGAATTAATTGTCTGTTAATTTTCGTCTAGGAGAAATTTAGGTCATGCCATCAACAAATGAATTCAGAAATGGTCTTAAGTTAGAAATAGAAGGAGATCCTTTCTCTATAATTGAATTTCAGCATGTTAAGCCAGGGAAAGGTGGAGCCTTTGTCAGAACAAAACTTAAAAATCTAAAAAATGGTCGTGTTATTGATAGAACATTTCGTTCAGGTGAGAATATTGGTTCACCTTCACTTGAAGAGAAGAGTATGCAATTCCTCTATAGAGAGGGTGATGTTTTCAATTTTATGGATACAAATACTTTTGAACAAATTGGACTTGAGAGATCACAACTTGGGGAAACAGACGATTTGTTAAAAGAAGAAACGATCGTAAATATTCTTTTTTATAATGGTGAACCAATTACAGTTGAATTGCCCACTTTTGTAGAACTTTTAATTTCTAAAACAGAACCTGGGTTTAAGGGAGACACTGCAACAGGTGGTTCAAAGACAGCAGAACTAGAAACAGGAGCAGTAGTTAATGTTCCGCTTTTTGTTAACCAAGGAGATCTACTTAAGATAGATACTCGAACTGGAGAATATGTGGAACGAGTAAAATCAGCTTCTTGATTTTACTTTTTTATTTATTTTTGGAGGAAATTTAATGATTTATGAGATGAGAACTTACGAATTGAAAGTAGGTAGTGTGCAGGAGTTTGAAGAGAATTTTTCAAAAGTTATAGAAGAGAGGCAGAAATTTTCCAGAATGGTTGGTTTTTTTCACTCAGAAATCGGAGACCTTAACCGTGTGATGCATATTTGGGAATACGAAAATTCTGCGCATCGAGATGATGTTCGTGTCCAATTAAGTGGGAAATCATGGTGGCCACCAAAAAACGCACATATAATTGAATCTCAAGTTACTAAAATGTTAACTACTCCGAGTTTTAAAAAGGAGCCAATGACTGGTGAGTTAGGTAATTTTTATGAATTTCGAACTTATACAATCTTCACTGGAAAAATGTTGGAAGTAACTTCAAGATGGGAAAAAGAGATTGATTCTAGGGAAGCAGTCTCACCCTTAGCAGCATGTTTTATGAGTGATATGGGAACATTAAACGAATTTATTCACGTTTGGCCTTATAGAGATTTAAATCATAGAATGGATGTTCGAATAGAAACTCATAAAATGCCAAATTGGCCTCCAGGGTCAAGACCATTTATTGCCAAACAAAATACAGAAATATGGATGCCTGCTTCTTTTTCGGAAATGCGATAGATGATTTCTTAGAAAAAAAAGAGAGTAATTAGACCTATTGCTGAGCAATAAATAGCGAATGATTTGAAGTTTGTTTTTTTCGCAGCTTTCATAAGCAAAGAGATAGCTAAGATTCCGATTAAACAAGAGGTAAGGATTCCTATTGTGTATCCTTCCCATGGTATATCCTCGAGTTTTGATAAAGTAACTGATTTTACAATGACAGCTCCTCCTATCGTAGGAATACCGAGCAATAAACTAAATTTAGTTGCATCAGTTCTACTCATCCCTAATATTATGCCTGAAGCTATAACGAATCCTGATCTTGAGATGCCGGGGATTAAGGCAATAACTTGAATAAGGCCAATTAAAAATGCATGTTTCCAATTAGGTGTTTTGGACAAATTAGAAAATCTAAATTTAGAAGATGCGTATAAGAATACACCCGTAATTATTAAAGAAAACCCTACAATTTTAGTTTTGTTGAATAAAGAATCGAAAAAATCCTCAAATAAGAATCCAAAAAGAGCTGCTGGGATAGTTGCAATTAATATCAACCATCCTATTGAATTAAATTGATATGATTCATTTTTGTAGTTTAAACATTCTTTGTACATTTCAATAATTATGTTTCTAATATCTTTCCAAAAGAAGATAAAAATAGAAATTAATGTTCCAAAATGCAGAAGGATTTCGAAAGATGAATTTGGGAACTCCAGTGAAAAGAGCTTTTGTCCAATTACAAGATGCCCAGAACTACTGACAGGAAAAAATTCTGTTATTCCTTGAATTAAACCAAGCAGAAAAATCTCGAAAAAATTTTCGGAGGCAGTTATCATTTTTTGTCTATTTTTTTGGAGGAAGATTTTTCTATTTTGTTCGCGAAAATACCTATCTTATTTGCTTTGCTTTTTTTGCAGATTAGTAAAGCATCCCTATGCTCTATGACTATCAAATCTTTTACATCAGAAGTGATTACAAATTTTTTATTGGTGCCAATAACTAAATTCTGAGAATTTTCAGAAATTATATTGGTATTTTTATCGACTAACCAAGTATTGTTGTTACTATCGTTTTTGAAGATTTTGTCAAATGATGCCCATGAACCTAAATCATTCCATTCCAAATTACTTGAAACAACCATTAAATCTTTAGTTTTTTCGACAATTGCATGGTCAAAACTTATTTTTTTGCACTGCTTGAATATGGTATTAAATTTTGAAATATTTCGATTTTTCAGGAAGAAAGATGCTTCCTTAGTACAGGCATATATTTTCGGTTCAAATTTTTCTAATTCTTCTAATCCTCGAGATACTTTTAAAATAAAATATCCACCATTCCACAAAAACCGTTTTGACTGAAGAAATGATTGGGCCTGTTTTAAAATTGGCTTCTCTTTGAAACTTTTTACTTGATGAGCATTAATTGTTCTTGAAGTGAAGATTTTGTTGCCTTTCTCTATGTAACCAAAACCAACTTCAGGAGAAGTTGGTTCGATTCCAAGAGTGACAATTTTATCTTTTTTAGCATATTGAGTCGCTTTATTGAGAATTCTTCTGAATAAACTTAGATTCCCAATATAATGGTCAGAGGGGAGAACTGTCATTATAGCGTTGGAATCAACATCATTAATTAAATGAGACGCTAAACAAATTGTTGTAGTTGTATTTCTGGCCTCAGGTTCAAAGATTAAATTTGATTTGGGTATTCCTCTAGCTGATTTTTGTATGAGTTTTCTATGATTATTTGATCCAGCTATAAGAATTCTTTCATTAGGAATAATTCCCTTAATTCTTTCGATAGTTTGTTCCAGTAAGTTTCCCTTAGAATCTTTTGGTTTATTCTTCTGGAACAGGTTTGATTTAGAAATATCTAAAAACTGCTTTGGTTTTTTTGATGTACTTAAAGGCCAAAGACGAGTTCCGTTTCCGCCCGCCATAATTAATGCCCAAAGTAATTTGTTTTTATCAGTCAATTATAAAATGACCCTAAAAAGGAGAAAACCTAAAATAACAGTCACAAATAGAAGGATTGTAAAAAGATTGAAATACTTTTCCAATATAAAACGTATTTTTTCACCAAAATAAAAAATCAACAAGCTTTCTAAGAAAAATCTCGCAGAACGACTGATCACTGAGCACAGAAGAAAAATTTTAAAATCTAAAAGGAATACTCCAGAAGCAATTGTGATTAATTTGTAAGGAACAGGAGTAAATCCTCCTATAAGAACCATCCAAGCCCCTTTTGAGTTGTAATATTCTTTTACAGTTTCAAATTCATCTATCCCACCGTATAAGTCAAAAATTAATTTTCCAATTGATTCAAACAAATAATATCCAATGATATAGCCTACTATCCCACCAATGACAGAAGCAAAAGAACAAAGCCCGGCATAAAAAAAAGATTGTTTTGGTTTTGAAAAAGCAATTGCGATTAAAAGAATGTCAGGTGGTATTGGGAAAAAAAAAGATTCTGTGAAAGAGAGAAGTACTAATGCATATAAAGCATAAGGGGTTGAAGCCCAATTCAAAACCCAATCGTAAGTTTTTTTTGCAATATTCATTGTGAGCTTTTTACCCCAAATTGGCCTAGTTTTTCATACACTATTTTTTCATAAGTTGTCAGCAATGCTTTATTTTTAGCTTCGAATCTTAAAACTATTACAGGTTCAGTGTTTGAAGCTCTGATTAATGCCCACCCATTTTTGAAGGTGATTCGTATTCCGTCTATTTCATTTATTTCGTATTTTTCCTTGAAAATCAATTTCAATTTTTTAACTATCCTAAATTTAATACTGTCGTCTTTGCAAGGAATCCTTATTTCTGGAGTTGAAACAGATGACGGAATTTCTTTTCTAATATCTGATAAAGTTTTTTTGAATCTTGAAAGGTAGGAAACTAAGCGCGCAGATGTATATATGGCATCGTCAAATCCGTAGTATTCGTCTGAAAAGAAAATATGTCCAGATAATTCTCCTCCAAGGAGAGCTCCTTCTTTATTCATTCTGTCTCTGACTAAGGAATGACCAGTAGGTGACATGATAGGCTTTCCTCTCATTTTTTTAATAGAATCTGGAAGACGAGAAGAGCATTTAACGTCAAATACTATCGATGCTCCTGGCTTTTTTTCCAATACGGATTTCGAGAGAATTATTAGAAGTTCGTCTCCTCTCATAATTTCGCCTTTTGAATCCACTACGACAATCCTATCTGCATCTCCATCAAGTGCTATGCCAATTTCAGATTTTGTTTTTCTGACCTTTTTTATTAAGGAGGTAAGGTTATAGTCTACAGTAGGATCTGGATGATGGTTTGGAAAATTGCCATCTGGTTTGATAAATAAACCATGAACGGTTGCTCCAATTTTTCTTAAAACTTTGCAGGCCAATTCACCTCCAACACCGTTTCCTGAGTCTACTATAACTTTTATTTTTCTACTGACTTCTAAGTTTTCTGTTGCTTTTTGTAGATATTTAGTTTTTATGTTTTTCTTTTGAAATATTCCTAGTTTAGATGACTTTTTTTTATGTTTCTCTTTTGTATATTGAAAAATTTTTTTAATTTCTTTTCCATGAACTGATTCTTTCCCCAATGTAATTTTGAATCCATTGTAATCTTTTGGATTGTGACTTCCGGTTATTTGTACACCGCCTCCTACATCTAAAAATTGTGTGGCAAAAGACAGACAAGGTGTGGGGACTATTCCCACTCCTATTACATTGCATCCCGAAAGTAGGACGCCTTTTATGAAAGATTCGTAAAATTTTGGTGAAGATAGTCGACAGTCATGTCCTACAGCAATTTCGGCTACCTTTTTGCTGATAAAATATTTGCCAATGGCCTCGCCTAAATTAAGGACAGTCTTTGAGTTTAAATCTTTAGGGACGATTCCTCTGATATCGTATTCTCTAAAAATAGATTCATTTAACTTGTTCATGAATTGGATCCTATCTAATTGATTTGTAATTTTTGACTATCAAAGGTTGGTTTTCTTGAGAACTCTTAAAGTATAAAATGATAATATTGGGCGAATAAAAGTGTATAATGCCACATCCTTTTTTGTTGATAAATAACAGGGATGAATTAAATTGTTTATAAAAGGTTATTGACAATGGGCAGGTTAGAGAGATTATATGACAGATTTATACTAGCATCTAGCTTTCAAATAGTTAATTTTTTTATTCGTTTTTTTGTAGATTGTAAGGTATTTGGTCAAGAAAATATTCCTCATGGAAATAGAGTACTCTTCTTAAGTAACCATCTTTCTGCTTTTGATGTTTTTTTAGTTCCTTGGGCTATTTATACAAAATACCCGAATGAATTTATTCGTCAGGCTGGAAAACAAGAACTTTTTTCTATTCCTTTTATTGGATGGTTCCTAAAGAAAATAGGGGGATTCCCCATAAAACGTGGAAGTGCAAATTTAAGTTCTATCAGATCAATTGAGGAACACATAATAGAAAGTAGAGTAGTTCTTTATCCGGAGGGTACTAGAAGTGTTGATAGTAAGATAAAATCTGGAAATAGAATGGTTGGAAGAATCATAAAGACTACCAAACCTACTGTTGTTCCTGTTTTAGTTAAAGGAACAGAGAGACTCATTCCTGTGGGAAAGATCTTTCCTAGGTTTGGTGTTAAAATTGAGGTTCGGTTCGGCCCACCTATAAATTTTAAAAAAGAGTATCAGAATCCTAGTGTCAAGGACTCGAGTACAAAAATTATCGAGAAAGTTATGGATGCAATTACAGATTTATCTTAGCTGACTTTGTTTCGTCTTTATTTAGGTGAAATTTTGAAAAATTTTAGATTTAGCAAATTCAGGAAAATGGAAGAAATTTTCAATTCTTTAGGTCGCAAAGAGTCTTGGGCTAAACATTTCACCTTAAGTGAAATGTTTAAAGCATGGAGTGAGATAGTAGGACCAGATATTTTGAAGATTGCAAGACCCTCTCTTCTTAGAGGGAAAACAATTTTTGTGGAAGTTGAAGAAAATATTTGGTTGGCACAGTTACAGTCTGAAGCAGAGGAGTTGAAAGAAAAATTGAACGAACATCTAGGAGATAAAAGAATCAAGGAAATTAAATTTGTTCTTTCTAGTAAACCTTTCGGGTCTTTTAAGTTTTCGAATGATAAATCCGAAATGAAAGAGGAATATGAACCTAAACCCATTTCTAAAGAAGATGAAGAAAAAGCATGTGAATTGATAGATGAGATTGACGATATGGAATTCAAAGAAATGGCTAAAAAACTATTAGTAAAAATAAAGAAAGTGGAAGATTGATGATTTGGAATTTAATACGATTGCAGTTTCTTTTAATAATTTTTTTTGTATCCGGTTGTGTCTCTCCTGACTTAGCAAATAAATACAGACCTCCACTGTTTAAAAGTTCCTCTACTGCTGAATCATATAAAGATTTTATAGATGGATATATGGAAGAATTGAAAGGCAGGTTTGATTCAGCAAAATTCTTTTATCAAAGAGCTTTGAAAAGTGATCCTGGTTCTTCATTTCTGTACTTGCGTATCGCTGAATTAAATTTGCAGCAGGGAGATATAGATAAAGCAGAAAAGAATGCCTTGAAAGCAATAGATAGTAACTCCGAAAACTTCAGGGCGAATTTTATTCTGGGAGGATTATATAATTCCTCAGAAAAATATTCTTTAGCGGAAAAATATTACAGAAAATCAGTCAAACTAGATTCCGAACATTTTGAATCGAAATTGTTGCTCTCTAGTGTTTTAATTGAAATGAAAAAGTATAATCAGTCATTAAGATTGCTTAATGAAATTAAAGAAAAACGACCTGGAAATGTTTTGATTTTATTTTATATTTCAAAGGCGTATTACCTTTCTGGAAATTTCAAACAATCTCAACGAAATATAATTGCATTATTGAAAATCAACCCTAATTATAAGGCAGGTCTTTTTCTTTTAGGTAGTTTGTATGAGAAACAGGGTTTGTTTACGCAAGCGCAGATTATTTATAAAAGATTTTTGAAAATTGTTCCTAATAATCAACTAGCTCGTTACAGATTAGGTCAACTTTTCATAAAAGAGCAAAATTATAGTCGAGCCATCAACGAATTTGAATCGATAAAAAAAGAAACTCCTGGGAATATGCAAATACATAGTGTGTTAGGAATTCTCTACTATAAAAAGGGTAATTACACACGTGCACTTTCTGAATTTCGTTTCGTTATAAATAAAAATCCAAAAGACCAAGAGGCGAGATTATTTGTCTCTAGAATATATCAAAGACTTGGTCGTATTGATTCGGCGAAAAAAGAGTTGTTGTCATATCTTGAAATTGAAGGTTCTGATTTAGAGATTAGTCTTGAACTTTCTATTCTTTATGCAAAAACAGAAAATTGGAAGAAGGCATTTTATATTTTAAATGATATGAATAGATTATATCCTCAAGAGTCGAGAATTGATTTTTTGAGAGGGAAATTTCTCTCAAAAAAAGGAGAAAAAAAGAAAGCAATAAAGATTTTAAAAATTGCGCTCAAGAAAGAACCGAAGAACCTACAATACCTATATTATCTAGCAACAGTATACTACGAAACAAAAATGTGGAAAAAAGTAGAGTCTGAGATAAAAAAAATATTGTCCATTGCACCTGATAATTCGAATGCATTAAATCTATTGGGTTATATGTATTCAGAATTAAATATCAAAATAAATATAGCTGAAGAACTTATTCTAAAAGCTCTAAAAAAAGAGCCAAATAATCCTGCTTTCTTAGATAGTATAGGATGGGTATATTTCAGGCAGGGAAAATTTCAAGAGGCACTTGAAAAGGTACTCATTGCATTCAAAAAACTCCCAGATGATCCTGTAGTTCTTGAACATTTAGGAGATATTTATCTTTCTTTGAAGAAGAATAAAAAAGCTATATTTTTCTGGAAACAATCCATAAAAAAAGGTTCAAAAGATTCTAGGAGAATTAGAAAAAAAATTGAACTTCAAATGAAACGAAAAAACAATGATTGAATATAATTTTAAAAAAAAGAAAAAATGCCTTCATGTAATCGTCCTTCTATTATTATCTGGGACTTTATTAAGTTCATGTAGTTTCAATAATTTTCTTAAGGATAAGGTAGAATTTTTCGCTGAAAAAGAAGAGATTTTTGAGATAATAAAATCTAATAAGTCTGTCCGATCTATCCGTTCTTTCGCTTCTTTTGAAATCTTTTTTCCTGAAACCAATAAGAGTGGAAGTGTTTTTCATCAAGAAATTGGATTTGAAGAAGGAACTTTTTCTGGAAATGCTTTTCTAGTCTGGGAAAAACCAAATTCGTTTAGAATGGAAATCTTAAGTCCTTTCGGGAATCCTTATTTTTCAATCTTTGCAAAAGGAAAGAGTCTAAAGATTTTTCACATCACAAAACAGAAATTGTATGTAGGAGATTTTACCAAAAAAACTATGGAAAATTTGTTTGGAATACCTGTAGAGTTAGATATGCTTCTTGAAATCTTTAGCGTTCTGAAACCAAAATTTCAATCTAAGAATTATAGATTTGATAAGATAGAGGGAGTTTTAATACCTATAAAGAAAGATATGAAAAATTCTAGAACTTTTTGGATAAATAAAAATTCTTTAATGCCAAAAAAAGTCGAAATTGTTTTATCTGGACAAAAATTATTTGTTCGGTATCTTTCTTATGAAAAAATTGATGGGATATTATTTCCTAAAACTATATTATTAGTGAATCCTAAGAATAAAGCACACTTAAAAATTGAAATCGAGGAACTGAATAGTTCAATATTTAGTTCTATTCAAAGAAATGCATTTAATTTTAAAGTTCCTTTAGATGTTACTATTCATCATTTGTTTTTCGATTAGTAGGAGAAATGAAAGTTGTCTTCAATTCGAATCTCAAGTCCAGCTAAAATAAATTTAGGACTAAAAATCCTTGGGTTGAGAGAAGATGGGTTTCATGAGGTTCAGACACATCTTGTGCAAGTTGATCTTTTTGATCAGTTTCTAATAGGCAAAAGAAAGAGGAGAATAGACATTTTTGTTGATAATTCTTCGATAAAAGGGAAGCATAATATTATATATAAAGCTGCAGACCTCCTTCGTGAAGAATTTGGTGATAAAGAGTTAGGTGCAACAATACACTTAGAAAAGAAAATTCCTATTGGAGCTGGTTTAGGGGGTGGAAGTGGAAACGCTGCCTTCGTGCTGTGGTTTTTGAATAAGCTTTGGGGAATCAATTACCCTTTGAAAAAACTTGAAAGTCTAGCAAAGAAATTAGGCGCAGATGTGCCATTTTTTTTAGGTGGGCCAAGTTATATTTTTGCGGGGAAGGGTGATGAAAAATTGTATCCTTGTAAATTTAGCCCTAGATATTATGTTTTAATTGTCAAGCCTCCTATCTCTTTATATACACATGAAGTTTATGGATGGTCTAGGGAGAAAATATTAAAAAGTAGCATTGAAAATACTCAGCTATCCAGATTAAGCAAAAGATATGATTGCCGAGAAAATGACCTAGAAGAGGTTGTTTTTCTAAGATACCCTTTTCTTAGGGAGTATAAAAATAAATTGTTAGAATTTGGATCAAAACTAGCACTTTTAAGTGGCAGCGGTTCTGCCTTATTCGGAATTTACTCGAGAAAAAATGACTTAATTAATGCTTTTAATTTTTTTTCTTCCAAAAAGAAATTATGGGTTTCAGTTGTTAGACCTTTGCAAGGAAGTATCTTGAAGAATAGTAATTTTAAATTCTAATGAAGAATCACTTTGGAATGTTTTTCAATATATGCGATAAAATGTGATTCTCTTTAGTTTTTTTT
>TARA_B100000686_G_scaffold53082_1_pt1 | contig 34897 bp, 23 predicted proteins | sample TARA_B100000686 | Tara Oceans TARA_B100000686 (sample SAMEA2622733) | marine metagenome | biome: marine biome (ENVO:00000447); feature: marine epipelagic mixed layer (ENVO:xxxxxxxxx); material: "saline water (ENVO:00002010), including plankton (ENVO:xxxxxxxx)" | depth 150 m | reverse complement strand
TTCTTTTTTATAAGATAATTCCAACAATCAAAGTATTCAAATCCATCATCGTGGATGGGATGTCGGTTTTTACAGGTTGGACAGATGGGTAGTTTCTTCATTTTCCGTAAGTAATCGTTCGGTTATTAACCCCTAATTCAAACTTTTGTCGACGAGGAATTAATGATTCCCCTATCAATTTTTAGAAGGTTAAACACAATTCCTTTAGTGAATTTCTTACCCATTTTTGTGGTGTATTTATTTCTATTTAGAAAATTACTGATAGAATTATATGAATCACCTTTAGTTCTAAGTCTTTTAACCTTCCTAAGTAATCTTTGTTCTAATGGATTTTCAACCAACATCCCATCTTTAGAATCAAAACCATAGGGAATCCTTGAATAAACTTTTCCACTTTTCTTTTTATTACGAATCACATCTTTAGTCCTTTCACTTGTGAGTTGTCTCTCAAGAGTGTAAATCGAACCGAGGATTGAAACAAAAAATTCCCCCATAGGAGTATTTAAGGAGACTTGTTCTTTTATTACTTCAAAAGATACTTTGTGTTTCTTTAACACCTCTACAGACTTTAATAAGTCTAAAGTGTTACGACTCCATCTACTAAGAGATGTCGTGACAATGGTATCCACCTTTCCATCCTCAACCAACTCCATCAGTTCTAAATACTTTTCCCTTTTGATGGTGTTCTTACCACTAATACCGAAGTCAACAAAGTAGTCATCAATTTCTATTCCCTTGAGTTTGGAATAACTACTTATAATCTCTTTCTGTGATATAACACTATTCCCTTGTTGGTCTGTAGATACCCTTATGTAACCAATATTCATGATGTCCTCCAAATTGTAGTCATTTGTGTAGTCAAATTAAAACTTGGATTTTTGACTACTACCCTCATCCTTCTCGGTAGGACTGTAGTCAATTGTAGTCATTACATTAGGGGAATTAAAAAGGGGAGTGTTTCGTAAGTCGTTGATTATAAAGTGGCTCGGGCCGGAATCGAACCAGCGACACAAGGATTTTCAGTCCTCTGCTCTACCAACTGAGCTACCGAGCCATCCAAATTTTTTTATTACTTTTAACACTACGATATAGTCAATAATTCTAATATGATTGACAAAAATGAGTGGTAAAAATAAACAATTAATCCAACTGAAAAAACTCTTTCATCAGTCAAAGGAAAAGTATGGGATTCCTGAAAGTTTCTTATCACGCTCATTTGGACAAAAAAAAACTATAAAACCATTATCCGAATCAACCATAAAACAAAACAAACATCATCTTTCAACATACTATGATTGGGTTACTGACAAATTCAAAAAATCTGAATCTATGGTTTCACATATTGATCCGCTTCAGCTCTTTTTTTTCAGGCTCGTTTTTTAACTGACTATGATTAACTCTGGTCGAGATGAAAATGGTGTAGATTTTATTTTAGATAGTTGATTCACGTATAGTGTAAGTGAATTAACTGTTAGTTGGGATGCCTCCAATAATCTAACCGCTAGTGTATAGTTATCAGCTAGTTTTATTTAAGTGAATAGATCGCAGAGAAAATCTTAAAAAGTAGATTTTACTTATTTCTTGTATTGCAAGGAGATTTCTTATATGTTCCCCAGCATTTTTGGTAAGGGAAAATGATCGTGCCTGATCGACAAAAACTGGTATTAGCAACTCATAATCTGGATAAACGGATAGAAATGAAATCATTATTATCTGATTTAGACCTGGATATTATTGGCTTGGATAAGTTTCCTGACATTGATAATATTCCAGAAAATGGTGCGACGCTTCTTGAAAACGCTTTAATTAAGGCAAATACAGTCTACTTTAAAACAGGTTTACCAGCACTTTCTGATGATACAGGATTGGAGGTAGATGTTTTAAATGGGGAACCCGGTATCTATTCTGCGCGGTTTGCTGGTAAAAATGCAACCTACCAGGATAATTTGCAGAAATTGCTAACAGTAATGTCGGGTATACCACTGAAAAATCGAACAGCTCGTTTTCGTACTGTAGTTGCTCTTGTTGTTGATAATAACACGGAACTATGGACTGAGGGAACTGTAGAAGGGTTAATAACTATAAAGCAAAGGGGTACAGGGGGATTTGGCTATGATCCAGTTTTTGAAGAGAAAGATACAAAAAAAACATTTTCGGAAATGACTATTCTGGAAAAGAATAATATTAGCCATAGGTCAATAGCACTTAAAAAAATGCATAAGAAATTAAATACTATTTTTAAAAAAAAGGAGTATAGATAGGAATAAATCGCTAATAGTTTTGTAAACACTGAGAGTTGCTTGAACTATTATAAACAATATCTTTATTTCCAAGGACGAATATATTTTACTTTTGTCTTATGGGTTTCGTTTGCCCTAGGGAGTGTATTTGCACAAGGTTCTGAATTATCTGTTGAAGAAAAAATTCCTATTTCCTATTTTTCTTACACCCCTGAATCTTATTTTGTTGTAAATCCATTTCCAAGAATAAATAGGAATTTAATTCAGCCTATTGATTCCTTGAATAGTCCTATAGATTTATTGTCTTTCCCCTATCAGAAAAAAGAAATTTTTATAGAGGTAGAAAATGATTGGTCACTCATTACAGTAGTAGAATTTTCCGATGGTAAAGAATATAGAATGCCTTTCACCGCAGATGTAAAATGGTATTTAGATAAATTGCAAAAGAAAAGATGGCACACTGCATTTCTTAAAATTATGCAAAAGGATGAGAAAAAAGATAACCAAAGACGTCGGGGAAAAATGTTGGAAGTAGTGGGTGTGGATATTGGTAATCTTGGCCGAGCATCTTTAAGAGTAAGTGGAAATGTAAATATCAATGGTAAAATGGTATTTCAGGATCAAGAATTAGTTCGATCTACCTTAAATCAGACACAAAATACTCATCTGGAGTTTGATCAGAAACAAAACTTGAATATCCAAGGTAAGATTGGAGACCGGATAACGGTTGCTATGGACCAGGATTCAGAACGTGATTTTGACTGGGAAAATAATATCCGAATATCTTATGAAGGCTATGAAGATGATATTGTTCAGAAAATTGAAGCTGGTAATATTAGTTTATCTCTTCCTTCTACGAAGTATGTTACCTTTTCGGGGAAAAACCAGGGTTTATTTGGAATTAAAGCAATTTCCAAACTAGGGCCAGTAGATATAACAACTATTGCTTCCATAGAAAAAACAAAAAAAGAACAATCAGAATGGCAAGGTGGGGGTCAATCTAGTTCTCAGAAGATTCGTGATGTGGATTGGATTAAAAATAGGTATTTTTTTATACATCCTTGGTTTAGAAATGGTATCAATACATTTCTAGAAGGTGCTCAACTTTTTATTCCTTCTTTTTATCCTTTAAAAAATGGATTGCATTCTATTGGGAATATGGTAGTGAAAAATTTTGAATTATATAAGTCTATAAATACAAATGAGGCTGGTGCTATGACAGGTATGGCTTATATTGATCCTTTGAATCCAACAGATTCTACATATGTTGATGAAAACGAAGAAGGTAGTTTTATTCGTTTAGAACAAGGTACAAATTATTATATCAGCCAGGATTTAGGTTTTATACGTGTTAGGGATCAGGTTTCACAAGATATACTTGGATGTACATTTATTTTAGCAGATCGAATTACTGGAGATACAGTTATGGTTGTCGGGCAGGGGCCAGATTCAGCAGGAACAAATCTTTCTATGATGATGTTAAAGCCGAGAAATAGCCATCCCAATCATTCAACTTGGAACCTAATGTTTAAGAATGTATATAGCTTAGGAACAAATAAAATTAATCCCGAGGGCTTTGAGATCCAGATCTACAATAGAAATGCAACGCCAGTCACAGAAAGAGATAAAACTACTAGTCTTCCATATATTACCTTATTTGGTTTAGACAGCTTAGATGAGAATGGTAATCGAAACTATGATGAATTAATAGATAAAGATGCAGGAAATATAGTCAATATGATTGATGGTGAATTAATGTTTCCAGCCTTACATCCTTTTGCAAATGCTGATTCCATAGAAGGAGGTAATACATCTGAATTTTTGAATGAGCAGTTAGGAGCTGGAGTTATATATACTTCAACAGTGTCATCAGAAGTTAACCTTGCTCATCGTTGGCTAATCGAGGCAAAATATACCAATCAGAGCTCTACCATAAACTTGGGCTTTATGCTGGTTGAAGGTAGTGAGGAAGTAATAAGAGATGGGGTTACATTAAAACGAGGGATGGATTACCAAATTGATTATTTCACTGGAACGATTGTTTTGTTGGGAGATGCAGCGAATGATCCTAATGCGAAGCTAAAAATAAATTTTGACAAACATGAATTAGTTTCCTTTGATAAGAAAACTATCTTTGGTACTCGGGCACAAATGGACTTAGGGAAGAAAAATTCTTTTATTGGGGCAACTGCTCTTTATTTTAATCAATCAATCATAAATGAAAAAGTAGAAGTGGGTTATGAACCCACCCGAAATTTTATTTGGGATCTAAATGGACGTTATCAGTGGGATATGGATAAACTGACCCGCATTTTAGATAAATTTCCACTTATTGAGGCAGATAAAATGTCATCAATATCCTTAGAAGGAGAGATTGCGCAAGTTTTGCCAAATCCAAATTCAATCAATAATCCTGAAACTGGAGATGCTAATGGAGTAGCATTTATTGATGATTTTGAAGGAGCAAAAAGAACCACGTCACCATCTATCCAAAGAAGATTTTGGAAAGAATCATCAGCCCCACTCACTTTTGACCAAACTACACAGGGATTTGGCTATGAGTTTAATCAGGAATATCGAGGAAAACTCAATTGGTATAACCCCTATATTCCATACCGTACAAGAGATATATGGCCTAACCAGTCAACCTCACTTCGTGCTGGAAATGAGACAACTGATATATTGATTATGCGTTACAAAGCGAGAGAGCATCAAAATACTATTGATAAGGATTCAATCTGGGTTGGAATTACGACATCGCTTTATTCTGGTGACTATGATCAGACTCAAAGCAAATTTTTTGAGATTTGGCTGAATGGCAATAAAGGTAATTTGTCAATTGATCTTGGAAAAATAAGTGAAGATAAAGATGGAAATAGCAAATTAAATACAGAGGATATTCCTGCAGCTGGGTTAACTCTTGGTAATGGATTCTTAGAGGAAAATGAGGATACAGGATTAGATGGATGCTTTGATGAAATAGAAAATGGTTGGGGAGGATGTTTAGAAATTGGAACTTATGCACAATTAATGTCAGAAAATAGTAGTTTAATAAATCAGGCGTCTGATATTAATCCAGAAGACCCTAATGGTGATAATTGGTTTTATGAACAAGGTAGCAACGATTATTCACAGGTAAATGGTACCGAGGGTAATGGCACAGGAAATAAAATACAAGAAGGTGGGAAATACCCTGATACAGAAGATTTGGATAGGTCTACTTTTCTGGATAAAACCAATGATTATTTTTCTACCAGTTTTAATTTGATGGATACTACTTATTTAGCCGGAGAAACAGTAAAAAATGGACAGCCCACGGGTTGGCGTCTCTTTCGTATTCCTTTATCTGATTTTAAAAAAGTACGGAATATTGAATGGAATGAAATCCGCTATGTGCGCCTGGTTATATCAAGTTTAGATCCTAATTTTTCCAATTTGGCGATAGCTAAAATGGAAATCGTTGGAAATGAGTGGCAGGAGATGGGTATTGTTTCCTCGGACTCTACTGAATATGAAGGGCTGGATCCTTCCTTCCAAGTTGCTGTGATTAATACAGAAGATAATGCTGATTATATTCCTCCTAAAGGTGTAAAAGGGGAATACGATATTTTGAATGAGATACGATCTAAAGAACAATCATTGGTATTGCAATTTGATCAATTGCCTCCTGGCCATACTGGAATTGCACAAAAAACATTATACACATTGAATGATAATCAAAAACGTAGTTTTATGACATATGATTTCATGAAAATGTATATTCATGGGAAAAGTCCATGGATTACATCCCAAGATACTGATGTTGAGTTTTTTTTAAAGTTTGGTCTTGGAGACGATTTCTATGAAATTACTCAGCCGATATATAATGGTTGGGATGAGGATGATGGCAGAAATAGTATTAAAATAGATTTGGATTGGCTTACAACTTTAAAGCAGCAAGATACATCTAAAGTCAAAATAAATAATACGGATATAATCAAAGACTCTGCTAATGTTCGAAAATATATTTATACGAATAAAGAAGGATTAAAAACAGGTAAAAGAATAAGTATAAAAGGAAAACCTGCTCTAAATAGATTACAATATTTCATGGTAGGATTGAAAAATACAGGAAATGAACCAATTACAGGTGAGTTATGGCTGGATGAACTACGATTGAGTGGAGTTAGGAAAGAAAAGGGTGTAGCAATGCGTGTTCAATCCAGTATAAAATTATCTGATTTGGGTAATGCTAATGTAGTATATAGTCGTCAAGACGCTGAATATCATCGTCTTCAAGAGCGCCTATCAAAGAGTACAAATACATCTGAAAATTTGAATGTGTCTGGTAGATTAAGCCTGCATCGGTTTTTACCTTCTTCTTGGGGTTTGTCTATCCCTGTCAATGCATCCCTGACACAAAACCAAAGCAGACCTAAATATTTTCCAGGAGAAGATATTTTAGTTGATTTGAACTCTCCTCCCGATTCTGTTTTAACTTTGAGCCAGTCTGTATCTTTCAGTACAGCTCTTTCCAAGACAGGAAAATCTGATAATAGATTGTTTAAATATACAGTTGATAATGTTCAAATGAATTTTAGCGCTTCACAATCCAGATCATCTGATATAACCTATAGCAATAAGCAATCAGAAAGTTATTCTGGAAAATTTGCTTACAATATGCCATTTGGAAGAAATAATTATATCAAACCATTTGGATGGATCAAGGACTGGCCTATATTGGGCACATCATTTAGTGATTTTCATATTTATTATACTCCTTCCGCGTTTAGAACAGGCCTTACGTTGAATGAAAAGTTAAGTTGGAATAAAACCCGGTCGGGAATCAGATCTCCCGATAATTATAATTTTAGTCTTGATAGATCTTTGAATATGGATTATAAAATTACAAATAATCTATCCACTAAATATTCTTGGTCAGGACAAAGTAAGCTCAATGATTATCGTGGTTATGCTTGGATTGCTTTGAGAGATTTAGACCCTGGAACAGTTACCCAGACTACAGAAACATTAAACACATCTTTTGCTCCAGGATTTTTTAAATGGCTAAAGCCTTCTTTTAATTATGCCGCAAATTATCGTTGGACTAATGATCTTTCCAGAGAAGGTCAGAATGTAAGTACTCAATTACGTTTCAGTTCAAATTTTACACTATCTCCAATTCAATTGTTTGAGTTTATTTATAAACCACCTTCAAGATCTAATAAAAGTAATAGAACTTCAGGATCCCGGTCAAGATCAAGGAGAAGGGGTTCACAATCAGATGTAAAAAAGAAGGCTGAAAAAGAAAAAAAAGAAATTAAGTCATTAAGTTTTATTCATGGATTAGTGAAAAAAGTAAATCCAATTAGTTTAAGTTATACTGAAACTTTAAATAGAACAGCAAACCAGATTATTGGAGAAATACCAACGGGATATAAATTTGGCTGGATTCCAGAACATGGTTTAGATCACTCAACTGAGGCTGGTAGTAATTTGGGAAGATGGGATCATAAATTAGATGCTTCTATCCGAAGCGGTTTAAAATTGACTCGAAGTTTATCAATTAATTTAAACTATTCTCAAAATTTTTCCACTAATCGTGCCAGTACTGGATTGGAACAATTATCTATGCAACGTGATTATCTTTCTTATGGGCAATATTTAAATAGCGGGATGCCTATTCCTGGATGGAGTTTTCGATTAAGCGGTCTTGATAAGTTACCGTTGATAAAATGGGTTGCCAGATCAGTATCTTTAGAGCACAGTTATTCAGGAAAGGAATCTCGGTCCTGGCAATTTGAGAATATTAATCGAGAAGAAATGAATTTATTGAATTTTGATACATTCATTAAAGATTATAAGGAATTTGAGAGGACAGCAAGGATTAATCGAAGTTTTTCACCTCTAATCGGGATGAATATGACTTTGAAAAAAAATATTTCTATGACTTTTAGGCATAATCGTAATAAGTCACTAGATGAAACGACATCTGGCATGACAATCCGCGAAGATTTTAGTTATACATCGACTGGTACATATTCTCATAGAGGCGGTATCACTCTCCCACTTCCATATTATGGTGATATCAAATTAAACAATACAATGAGTTTTACACTAAATTTTGATCTAAATGAAAGTAGAGAATTCCGATCTGGTGATAAAGTAAATTTTGAAGAAGGTACTTTTACAGAAAATTGGAAAGCTGGTCTACGGGTCTCTTATCAATTTTCTACAAAAATTAGCGGTGGTCTTCGATATGAATACAGAGAAAGTGATAGTAGAACAGCAGGTAGAAAAATTGACCGTGATTTTGGTTTTGATGTTAATCTAGCAATTTCAGGTTAATATTTATGCGATTTTTAATTATAACGCTTTTTTCTGGGATTGTAGGTTGTCAGTCCGATTTTCCTAAATTTGATAAGATCAATGCATTTAATTATATGCAGAAACAATGTGATATGGGACCGCGGAATCCAGGATCTGATGGTTATTACAAATGTCGGGAATTTATTAAAAATAAATTAAAGATTTTTGCAGATGATATTATTGTACAAAATTTCAGTTATACAGAACAAATTGAAGGGAAAAAATATAACGGTCAGAATATAATAGGCCGTTTTAATACAGATGAAAATTTTCAAACAATAATATCTGCCCATTGGGATACCAGACCTTGGGCAGACAGAGATCTGGATGAAAAAAACCATGGTTTGCCGATTATGGGCGCGAATGATGGTGCATCTGGTGTAGCAGTGTTACTGGAATTGGCTAGAGTTCTGTCAGAGAATGAGCCGCCTATTGGTGTAAATCTTGTATTTTTTGATGCTGAGGATCTTGGTTCCCCAGGTCTAAATGAGACCTATGCTCTAGGTTCCACATATTTTGCAAAAAACTTACCTATTCCAAAACCTCAGGAGGCTATTAATCTGGATATGGTTGGAGATAAACAGCTAACACTTCCGATTGAAAGATATTCATATAATTTTCATCCTGTGCTAATAAGAAAATTATGGGATAGAGCAAAAGAATTGGAATTGAATGCTTTTATCAGAGAAATAGATTATGCAATATATGATGATCATGTACCGCTATATAATATTGCAGGGATACCTTCGATTGATATCATTGATTTTAAATACCCAAATTCATATGTTAATTATCATCATACCATGAATGATATAATAGAAAATTGTAGTGCAAATAGTCTTGATCAGGTTGGACGCTTGATGTTGGATTATATTTATAACAGAGATAATGAAGGCGGGGATTAGCTTTGAATTGCAATTTTAAGCACTTATTCCAGGGCTGGTTTTATACCATATTTTTTATTGCTCTTTTTTTATTTTCATGTTCAAGTGATATAACAGAACCAGAATTAGAAAATCCTATTTTGAAAACACATTTTACTTTTCATCAAGATGTAGATAAACTGTATTTTGGGTTAGAAACAAAAGAAACTTTTAATGATAAACAATTAACATCTGTATATGTCGTGTGGTATGGTATTAATCAACAAAATTTACCTGATACTTTGATACTTTCTGATAATGGTGAAAATGGTGATATAATTAAAGATGATAATATATATGCATTGAAGATTGACAATAATTTCACAACGATTCAAAATACAATTGGTGATGATTCCGGTAGTGTATATATCGATTATAACGTTTCCTATGGTGACTCTATAATTTCTCAGATTGATTCATTCCAAATCGGGAATTTAATACCCAAAATATTATCGATTGTTTTCCCGGATTCGATGTTGCATCCCACAGAAGAGAACTATTATGCTATAGATAGTATTTTTATTTCTGTATTTGATCCCAATGGTTTGAATGATATTCGAAGCTGTTACCTGATGTTTCAAAAGCCGGACGGTTCCTATTCTAATAATGGAGAACCAATATATCTTTTTGATGATGGGAATAAGAGTGATGATAATATCTCGATTTGGGATCTCACTGCAAACGACGGTATTTTTTCTCGCTTAATTACAATAGGAAATGAAAATCCTTTAGGAAAATATTATGCGACATTTTATTTAAATGACTGGGCGGGATTATTCACATTCAGATCCGATTCTCTGGTGGTATATGAATAAGATAGCTTTGAAAAAATATAAAGTATGTTTTATTAAGATTATTTGGACTTATTCAATTGTAATAGGACAAAGTACACCAAATAGATTCGCACTTGATACAGAATTATCAGATTCTCTTTTTGATACTGGATTGAGTACAAATATTGTTGCTGAAATTCGTACTATGGGTGATTCTCTTACTTGGTTTGGGACTGGAAGAGGCTTGGCGGTTCATGATGGTAAAAAAGTATATATGCATAAAACAACAACAGATTCAATTAATGATCTGGACAGTACTAAATTATTGCCCCGTGGTGGTATACCTTCGGTTGCTGTTTTAGGGGATTCCATGCTGGTTACTTTTTCAGGAGATGATGGTAGTATACAATTGGGTCTTGGTTTAGTGCTTACTTTTTCTGCCAGTGATACCAATGGTATTAATTGGTTGTATTTTAAGCAGCCTATAGATTCCGAAACTGATTCTCTGGAACTGGTTGGCGGAGTTGGGTATTTTAGAAAATTACCTGTTACTGTTCCTCAGGCTAATGTAACCTACGATGTTAGCTTGAATAGCAAATATTTCTGGATAGCCAGTTGGGCTGGAGGGCTTAGAAATTACCATTTCCCTCGAAAAGAATGGCGACATATACCTCTTCCATTAGATAACCAGACTGAGTTGGATCTTTGCGATGAGAGCAATTTTGTATCAAATGAAGGTCCTAATCTTTTACAAAATTATTATTTAAATCCAAGAGATCCTGGTGATGGAGGAAATCATAATCACAAAGCATTCTCTGTATTGGCTTATGGAGATACAGTTTGGGTAGGGACAGCGAATGGTATAAATAGGGGATTAATTGTTCGTGATACGCTATGGGGGCAGGATGCGATTGAATGCATTCGGTGGAAGCATTATTCGTATCCAGAAGATGGCTTAACGGGTAATTTTGTAGTTGGACTTGCAAAACAATACTGGAGGGGTCAAATAATAATCTGGGCTGCTACAGTTAATGCTGATTCACCAGGTGAGGTACGCGGTTTAAGTTATACTCGTGATGGTGGAGCGACATGGGAAACAGCATTGGTAGGCGAAAGAGTATATAATATTTATGCAAGCGATTCTCTTGTCTTAGCATCTACGGCTTCAGGATTATGGAAGAGTTTAGATGGTATAAACTGGGCATTATTTGATTCAGCAGTAGATCAGACTTTTTTGACTCAAAAGCAAATCTTAAGCGATGTGGTATACACTGCAGTGTTAGATCAAAGAGATACGATACCCAGGGTTTGGTTAGGAACACCTGATGGTGTGGCAATTGCTAATGATATACATGGATCAGATTGGTCAATTATTCAGGCAGAATATGACATCGATGAGGTATATGCTTATCCTAATCCATTTTCCCCTATGACTCACAATCAATTGGGAGGTAACGGTTATGTTCGTTTCCATACAGGACCAATCGCAAGCACTGAATTAAAGCTTGATATTTTTAGTTTTTCAATGGAAAAAGTACACAATAAAAATTATAACCTAAATTCATATAGAGGTGCAATAAAATGGAATGGACGTGGTCAAGATGGGAATCATGTGGCTAACGGTGTTTATTTTGCCAGACTTAACTATGCTTCAACTCTTGGTCAGCCAAAAACCTCAAAATGGGCAAAAGTAATTGTGGTAAAATAATGAAAAGATTTTTTCTTGTTTTGAGTATAGTATCATTATTAAATGCTCAACAATGGGCAGGTCTTCCAGGTGGCTTTTTACGAATGGGTATGACATCACGCTCTACTGCTATGGGTGGTGGTTTTTCTGCTGATTTAGATCATGGTTTTGCTGTTTTTTATAATCCTGCGTGGGCATCGCTTCTGACTCAGAAACAGGTTGGGTTCAGTTATTCCAACATGACATTGGATCGCAGATTGACTGCCAGTAGTTTTTCTACACCTCTTCCCCCTACTGCAGGTATCGGCATATCCTGGATTAATTCTGGGGTAACTAATATTCAAGGACGTACAGGTGCAGGAGAAAAAACGATAAAGATGCAAACAGGTGAGAATGCGTTTATGATCACATTTTCTCAGCGTATTTTCCCTTGGCTTTCAGTTGGTTCTACTGTAAAAATATTGCGCTATGAATTACCAATTACAGAATCAAATCAATTGGTTGGTAAAGGGATTGGTTTTGATATTGGTCTTTTAATTAAGACAGGTAAGTTTAATACTTTAGGAATTATGGTCCAGGATTTGAGCTCTAATTATCAGTGGAATACAGGTGATATCTATGCTGAAGGAAGAACCTATAAAGATGAATTTCCAACAATTTACCGTATTGGATCGAGAACAAATTATAGAGGCTTATTTATTGTCGGAGATATAGGAATTATTACGGATCATAGTTCTTTTACCAATCTATTGCCCAGACTTGGAGTAGAATACACTATTTTAGAACAATACAAATTCCGGGGAGGTTTTGGAAATAGCCGATTCGGATTTGGATTTGGTTATCAATATACCCTGTTTAAACATCTTGATTCTCATCTGGATTATGCGTTTTCTATGGATTGGGCTGCCCAGACTGCTCATACCATTTCTTATGCGTTTAATTTTTAGTCTTGTAATATTAATACAAGTACCTTTATTTGCTATTGGTACCCAGTTTTTAACTCTACCATCAAATGCTGAAGAGCTTGCAGTAGGTAGTCATCCCACAGCTGGTCGATTTTTTTCTGTAAATCCAGCTGTTTTCTCAGCACCGAAAGATCACCCAAAATTGTCTTTATGTCGTGGTAACTGGTTTGGAGATGTAATTACAACAAATCTGGCTTATAACCAGAATATAAATAAGCGAACTTTACACGTACAATTAAGATATAGTGGTTTGACAGGTATTGAACTCCGTGATTACCGACCCTCGGATGAAGCATTAGCTTATTTCTCATCATTTGGTGTTTCTGGTATTCTGGGTGTTTCATTCGAAACAGAACAATCCAAATATGGAATTTCTGTAGATATAATAAAGATGGGGATATACAATGAATCAGCACAAGGAATGGGGTTAAATGCTGGATATTTATACCGTTTTCCAAATAAGATATCTTTGGGTTTTTCTTTATTGAATGTAGGAAAAATGTCTGCTTTAAGGTCGAATACGCCTCGACTGCCAACTCGTGTTTTTGCAGGATTAGCGAAAGAGCTGAATCATGAAGAATACAACAATACACTTCATTTATCATCTGAATGGAATGAAATATCACGAACATTTAAACTCAGGATTGGAAATGTATTCAATTGGCGAAAACTACTTTTAATGTCAGGGGCTTCTGTGGCTAATAAAATATATACTGCATCAACAGGGATAGGACTCCAATTTGGTCAATACCATATTAGTTATGGAATTCGTTTTGGATCCCAGGATATCGGTTTACCACAAACCATTACTCTGCATCTTCAATTACCATGAACAAAATAGACCTTAAAACGATAATAATTTATTTATTAACTATAGTTATTGTTTTATTACTAATAATTATAAAACGAATGAGTGAACCATCTGATGATTCTGAAACGGTAAAAAAAGAAGCAATAGAGGATTTCAGTCACAGAACAGTACCGTCTGGGATATTAGGAGAAATAGCTCTTATTATTGATGATTTTGGATATAGAAATGATGATATATCTGATGGTTTCCTGTATTTAGATGCAAAACTGACATGTGCTGTAATTCCTGGGCATGCACATAGCAGTTCATTTGGGAAAAAGGCGATAAGGCAGGGCCACGAAGTGATCATACATATGCCTATGGAGAATATAGGTGAAAATAGAGGGGAAGAAGAATTTGTTCTTCAGGTAGGTATGGACCCTGATAAAATAAAGAATAGGGTGCAAAAAGCATTTTATCAGATTCCAGAAGCAATTGGAATGAACAATCACCAAGGATCCAAAGCCACTGCAGATTCTTTGGTAATGAATTCTGTCGCTTCTGTATTAAAAGAACAAAATAAATTTTTTATTGACAGTAGAACAACTTCGGAAACAGTTGCGGAGTCCATAATGAATAATTGGAAAGTTCCAGTCGCAAGGAGAAATGTGTTTTTAGATAATGATTCTGATGAAGAAAAAATTGAAAAACAATTATTATCATTAGTAGAAATTGCAAAAAGAGATGGTTCTGCAATCGGTATCGGCCATGTGAAACAGAGCACCTTAAATGTATTGAGAAAACAGATACCTGAATTAAAGAAGAAAGGATTTAAATTTGAGTTCGTTTCAAATATGTTGTATTAAATATAATGCCTATCCATTGCAGAGTTACCCGTGGTGATTTTATTGAAAGCAACCATGTTGTTTTTGCTGTCGCTGTTAATGAAAATGGAGAAATTTTCTATTCTACTGGAGATCCTGATTATTTTACCTGTGTTCGTTCTGCTTTAAAACCCTTTCAGGCTGCAGCGGCTATCAAAGCAGGTGCAATTGAAGCAGCTGATTTTTCAGATAATCATATTGCCTTAATGTGTGCATCCCATAAAGGTGAAGAAGAACATATTAAAACTGCTTTACAAATGCTTGAGAGACTGGATTTAAGAGTGGATGATTATGAGTGTGGTGCCCATTATCCATCAGATAAAATGACTAGGTGGAGTATGATAAAAGAACGTAAAAATGCAATAGCTTTACATAACAATTGCAGTGGGAAGCATGCTGGTATGCTTGCATTAGCCAAGCATCTCAACAATGGTACAAAGAATTATACCAAGAAAAATCATCCAGTCCAAAAGACGATTTTTTCTTTATTGCATCAATATACAGGACTTGACGAAATACCTACCAGTATTGACGGTTGTTCTGCTCCCACGCCTTTTATGACTTTAACAAATATTGCACGGTTATTTCAAAAACTGGGTTCAAATCAATACCCGGAATTGGAAAAAGCTTATCAAGCCATGGTAAAATATCCTTTCCTTGTATCTGGATCTGAGACGTTTGATACATTATTTATTGAAGCAATGCAGGGCCGGGGAATAACGAAGATTGGTGGCGAATCTATAAGAGGTATAACAATTAAAAAAGTTAACGGTGGAAGTATTGGAATAGCTTTAAAAGTATTAGATGGAAATTTCAGAGCTTTATCACCGGCTACAATGAAATTGCTTGAATATCTACAGTTGTTAAAAGAAAATGAAATGTCCAGACTGAAAAAATTTGGTTCGAAGAATTTGAAAAACCATAATAACATAAACATTGGTCAAATTGAAGCGGTATTATATGAATAATGTTAAACTTGGATTTATTATTTTAATATGGTTGAATTTCCTATGTGCTGGCTCTGTTAGAATAATGACATACAATTTATTGAATTTTGAAGATGAAAATGACCGTGAATATGATTTTATATCAATTATTGACATTATCCATCCTGACTTGATTGTTGCTCAGGAAATAATCGGTCAGACTGGATTTAATCATTTTAGATCTGATGTGCTTGATGTTTTTGAACCAGGTGTTTGGTCAAGTGCCACTTTTACCAATCAAAGCGCCAGTCAGGATATTGCTCTATTTTATCATCATGATGATTTTACTTTTATCAGTACGGACGTGGTTGCTACTGCACAATCATCGGGTACGAGGGACGTTATTGAGTGGGTAATGTTGCATAATCAATCCAATATACAATTTCATATTTATGGAGTTCATTTAAAAGCAAGTTCTGGTAGTTCAAATGCGCAACAGAGGCTTCAGGAAACTACCATTCTACGAAATTACCTAAACAATCTGGATGAAAATCATTTCATTGTAGCAGGAGATTTTAATATTTATTCCAATAATTCATCTTCAGAGCCTGCATTTGAAATGCTTACAGGAGATAGTGATAATAATATTGGTCGATTATTTGATCCCATTAACCGTGTTGGACACTGGCACAATAATAACTCCTATGCAGATATTCATACCCAGTCTCCCAGAACAACACAATTTGGAGGCGGTGCCCATGGTGGCATGGATGATCGTTTTGACTGGTTATTTGTATCAGAAGATATACTGGAAGAATCATCAGAAATGCGGTATGTAGAAAATTCATATTTGGCGGTTGGCAACGATGGTAACCATTTTAATCAGGCTATCAATGCAGGGACTAATTCATCGGTAAGTGATACAATTGCTGATGCGTTGCATGCTGCTTCAGATCATTTACCAGTATATATGGATGTATGGTTTGATGATTTAATCTATAATGATGAAGTATTAATCATAACTGAAATAATGCCCGATCCTGCAGCAGTATCAGATTCTTATGGCGAATGGTTTGAAATATATAACACATCCGATTCTTCTATTAATCTGAACGGCTGGGTTTTAAAAGATGCTGGAAATGATGAACACATTATTGTTAATGATACTATGCCTGTCCTAATTGAATCAGGAGAGTATTTTGTGCTTGCGCGCAATGGAGATGAAACATCAAATGGCGGATTAAATGCTGATTATGTTTATTCCGGTTTTAATTTATCCAATAGTGAAGATGAAATCATTTTGACCGATAGTCTAGGTGCTATTGTAGATGAAGTACACTATTCAAACAACTGGAATTTTGACAGTGGCGTTTCAATGGAAACACATAGCGCAGATCTGGATAATAATCTTGCAGGAAATTGGTATGCGGCAACTGTTCAATATGGAGACGGTGACTATGGTACTCCAGGAGTGAATTGGCAGAGCACAGCCGGCATTGACAACAACATTGAAAAAGTAAAAACCTTTAGGATTTATTCTCCGTATCCAAATCCATTTAATCCTGTAACAACCATTCGTTTTAGTATACCGTTTCCTGGAAAACATTCGATTCATATTTATAGTGTCACCGGTCAATTAATACAAACCTTATCGGATAGTTATTTTGATACCGGTGATTATATCGTGAAATGGGATGCTGTAAATCTGCCTTCTGGTGTATACTATCTTAGAATGGAGAATGCACAGTATTTTCAGGTAATAAAAATTACATTGGTAAAATAATGCTCCGGATCTTTTTTCTATTAATTGTTGTAGTGAATTTATGTGGCCAGTCCAGAGTAGGTTCCAGAACTACAATTTCTCAAAGTGTATCTGATGAGTATGATAAGTTTACTTCCGTAGGGCAGTTGGGTTTGACAATTACCAATTTCGGTATTCTTGGTAATGGCTGGAATCGTATGGAAGATGGCAGCATCCATCCGTCCTGTGAATATAAACAGTATACCGAAACCCTTCGGGAACAGGTGGAGCATTTTTCATATGCTGGTTTATGGGTAGGTGGCATAGTAAATGGTCAGCGCAGGGTATCTACTGCTATTGTGGACGGAGTGTTTGAGGCAGGTGATGAGGGTTTTGAACTTTTCGCTGACGGTTCTATAACAATACAGTCATCTATTGCATCCACTACTCAGGATTCCATGGCAAAGTACTACTCACCTTATGCTATTTCACATCAGGATATGATCGTTGATTTCAAAGATTATGGAACATCCCCGACAGATGGATTAGGAATTTCCAATCATAATCCTCTTGGATTGGATATTCATTTAGAAGCATATGCCTGGAATTATTCCTATGCGGATGCTTTTGTTATTCTAAATTATACCTTTACCAATATGTCTATTGATACCATCAAAGATATTTATGCCGGAATCTGGATGGATGCTTCTGTTGCAAATTTTAATTATACTGATTACTACACTCCTGGAGGTGGGTTCACCTGGTATGATAATCTGGATGGATTTGATAGATCTCTTGATGATGCTGGATTCGAACGGGGTATAGGTTACCAGTATGATGCCGATGGAGATGATGGCTGGGCAGAGTCCTATATTGGGATATCAATTTTAGGATCAAATGTTCCAATGGATTATATCCAAACCAATTACCATCAATGGGTCTGGACCAACTCCAACAATAGTGATTATCCATCCTATAGTATGCCAATCGATGATAATGCACGATACGAGAAAATGTCTTCCCGCGTAGCTCTGGGGACTGGACCTGAATATACTGCTGAAGGATTTCCTGCATCGGAGAACAGTTGGCTTTTTCTACTTTCAGCAGGTCCTATAGGAAGCAGGATATCATCACCTGATTCATCCAGTTGGAGTCTGGCTCCCGGTGATACTTGTTCAGTAGCTTTTACGGTAGTTTGTGCCCGATGGAGCCCTGGAGCAGGAGGGGATTCTCCTGCACAACGTAATAATCTTTATGTTAACTATGACTGGGCTCAGAAAGCTTACGATGGAGAAGATAAAAACCGGAATAATGTTTTAGATGAAGGGGAGGATACAAATAATAATCAAATTATTGATCGTTATATTTTACCCGCTCCTCCACCTTCACCTAATATGGAACTTATAGTAGAATCCAATAAGGTTACTTTGTACTGGCAAAATAATGCAGAATCATTTTTAGATCCTGTAAGCCAACAACAGGATTTTGAAGGATATAAAGTATATGGTGCCCGGAAAACTGCGAATGAATCCCTTGGAGAATTTACACTTCTATCAGAAAATGATATAAAAAATAACATTGGTTATAACACTGGTTTTTCCAGTATCCAGATATTCAATGATTTTGGCGAACCGGATAGTTTTGAAATAAATGGAGTTTTTTATCATTATAAATTTGTCAATGAAGATATTAAGGATGGATGGTTAAATTATTATGCGGTTACAGCCTATGATCAGGGTGACCCTGATGCAAATTTGGAAAGTTTGGAAAGTTCTGTCTATGCCAATCGAATTTATGTTTACTCCGGTGAACCTGTTTCTAAAAAAGATAATTGGCAGCCCACAGTCTATCCTAATCCTTATAAAGGGCAGGCTATTTGGGATAGTTACGGTAGTCGCAACAAAATGATATGGTTTAGAGGATTGCCCGAAAAAGCAGAAATTAGAATATTTTCACTTGCAGGAGATCTGGTTGATGTAATTCAGCATGATGAGCTGTATATTGGCGAAGATATTTCTAATATTGATGAAAGAAAAAAACCGATTATGTCCGGTGGGGAGCATGCCTGGGATCTTATTACCATGCATGATCAAGCTACAGCATCCGGGCTGTACCTTTTTACTGTTGAGAATAAAGTTACAGGTACTATTAAAGAAGGGAAATTTTTAATTATTAAGTGAAATTAGGGAGAAAAATAATGAGAAAAATGTTATGTTTATTTTTTATGATAGGGTTTATTTATGGACAAGTAGACTATACACAGACAATTCAGCCAATATTTAATAATAGCTGTACAAGTTGCCATGGTTATTCTGGAGGCTTAAGTCTCACCAGCTATACTGGTGCTATGGCAGGGGGCAATAGCGGGACTTCTGTAGAAGCCGGTAATCATGCTAGTAGCCTACTATGGCAAAAGGTGAATAATGGAAGTATGCCTCCAGGTAATCAAAATTTGAGCAATGAACAGATTAATTTAATTGCCCAATGGATTGATGAAGGAGCACTGGAGACACCTCAAACTTATATAACAATTGCTGAAGCGAGAGCTCTTACTATTGGTTCTACTGCTACTGTAAGGGGTATAGTTACATCTCCTAATTATGGCGGATCCTTTACTAGCTATTATATTCAGGATGCAACCGCAGGTATTAATTTGTATGCAAGTGGCAGTAATATTAGTACTCCGCCAACTCTAAATCTTGGTGATTCAATTGAAGTAACTGGCGAGATTGCCACTTGGGCAAGTTTTTTGGAAATTGAGATCACAAGTGAATCAGACTATACACTTATTTCTTCAAATAATGATCTGCCGGAGCCACAGCTCCTAACCATTAGTCAATTTTTAACTGATCCGGAAAGCTATGAGCATGAGTTTATCAGAATTAATGGTGTATCAATTACCAATGGAAGTTGGCCATCAGCAAATAATAGTGCTAATCTTACTATCAGTGATGATGGAGGTTCATCCACCCTTACAATGAGAATAGATAGTGATACAGAAATTGATGGTAGTACTCAACCATCAGCACCCTTTGATCTTTTGGGCATAGCAGGACAGTATTGTGATGGGTGCGCAGATGGAGGATATCAAATACTGCCAAGATACAGTAGTGACTTTATGGCTGGTACTGTTCCGCCTCTTGTTGCTGATATTGTGATTACACCATCTTCACCGATAGAAACGGATGATGTAACGGTAACCGCAACAATTTCTGATGCAGATGGAAGTATATCAAGTGCGGTTCTAACCTATAACTCTGGTTCGGGGGATATAGATCTTCCGATGTCTGCAACAGGGTCGGACAATCTATATACTGCAGTAATTCCGGCCCAGAGTACCGGTACAACTGTTACATTCAGTATTACCGCTGTTGATAATGCAAATAACTCAACAACATCTGATGATTTCTCTTATCTGGTAATTTCAACCGGTGGTCAGGTTACTTCGATTTATGATATTCAGTATACAACAGACTCTTCGGGGGATTCTCCTTTGGATAATCAATCTGTTACCATTAGCGGTATTGTAACCGCTGAATTCTGGGGCAGCCCCAGCCTTCGTTATTTTTTTGTGCAAGATGCAGAAGGTCCTTGGAATGGCATTTTGTGTTATAGAAATGGATGGCATGACTTTGATTTTACAACATCATCGGGAATAGTGAATTCTGTAGCCGAAGGTGACAGTGTCAGTGTTACCGGGACAGTTGGAGAAGAAAGGTGGGGAATGAATGGCCGGACAATAATTAATGCTATAACGCAAGTTATTATTCATGGACAGGCTGTTAATATGATAAGCCCATCCGTTGTTACGGCCGGGCAAATAATGACAGGAGGATCAGACGCAGAAGCTTATGAAGGGTGTCTGGTTCAGGTAAACAATGTTAGTGTTGATGATCCGGACCTTGGCAATGGTGAATGGTCAGTCACAGATGGTACAAATTCTGTTCGAGTAGGTGATGCTTGGGATTATTATTTTTTTCCTGAAAGTGGGCAGGAATTAGCTGAAGTTGTCGGTGTAATGAATTATTCGTCGGATAATACAAAACTTGAACCCAGGCTGGCCCGGGATGTTGTGGAAGCAGATGGTGAACTAGTCCGTTTACAAAGAATTCAGCAAGTATTATATAGTGATCTAATCAAGGCCGGAGAAGATTCAGAATCCGATACTTCGTATATGCTCCTTGATACAGTTACAGTCCAAGGAATTGTAACCATGCCAACTGGATTAAGCTATGCTGGTGACGGTGTAAAATTTATTTTTGCAGATCCGCGTGGTGGCCCTTGGAGCGCTATTTTATCTTATGACCCAGATAATTCTGCTTTTCCTGTTCTTTTTGAAGGTGATCTAATTCAGGCTACAGGCTATATATATGAATACAGCACGGGACCGGCAAATATGACGGAACTATTTATTATAGAGCCAATCAATATTATTGATTTTGAACAACCTCTTCCTCCTGTTGATGTTGTTAACACGGGTGATCTGCGTTGGCCAACCAAAGCTGAGCAATGGGGGAATGTGATGGTCCGTGTTGAAGATGCGGTAGTCACTGATAATCAATTTCAATATGATGTATTTGCTCTGGATGATGGTACTGGATCAGTACTTATAGATGACGATTCTTACGAAATTCAAGATTATTTTTCATTACCAGAGCAAGGAGGGATTGGGAGACCTTCAATTGGCTATACAATTGAATCTGCACAAGGTTGGGTATATCACCATTATGGCAGTTACAGTGATTCTACGGCTTATAAGCTCTGTCCATTATATCCCGATGACATTGTTTTTGGTATCGGGCCTCCAATAATTTCTGATATTAGTAGAGATCCTTGTTCGCCTAAAGCGACTGATACAGAAGTAACTGTTTCTTGTTTGATTGAAGATAATTCCACCATTACCAGTGCTGAAATCCAATATTCTGTTAATGGAGGAGCCTACCAAACTATTAATATGTCTTCATCAACGGACTCTACCTGGACAGGAGTGATCCCTGTAACTGGGGATGATGAAATTAATTATTATATTGTAGCCAAGGATGATGGAGTTGATCAAGATTCAGTTGGAATAAGTAATTATCCCTATAACATTCAAAACAACCAGCTTGGTTTTGTGGCTACAGATGATTTAACCATTGAACATATACAAGAAACTCCCTGGCCATCTGGTACTACCCGTTATCAGGACTGCGAAGTTACTTTAAAAGGTATTGTTACTGCAGACACAGCACAGTATAATAGCGCTTACAGCTCTTATGCTTTCCAAGATGGAACTGGCCAGTGGAGTGGATTGGTGTTTGATATCCCCACCCCTGGAGAACAGGTTAATATAAGTAGAGGTGATGAAGTGGAAGTTACGGGGACTATTAATGACTTTGATCCTGACTGGCACTTTAAGTTTGATGGTAACACCCGGTTAATAAACTCTACAGTCACTATTTTGTCTACTGGTAATGATGTTCCGGAGGCAAGTCTGATAAGTTGTAGCGATGTTAGTATCGATTCTGAAGATGGTTACCCAGAATTATATGAAGGTGTTTTGGTAAGACTGAATAATGTTACCATTACAGTTACGGCTGATGAATTAATTCGTGATTGGAGAATCACAGACAACTCTGGCGAAACAATACTTATTGATGATGATATGGCTAATCTGGCAGCGGATAATTTCATGAGTACTCTTATAGAAGGTCAGGAACTTGAATATGTTATAGGCATATTTAACTATAGTTTTGGTACCTATAAGGTTCAAATACGTGACCTGGCTGATTTAGGACAAACTATGGGCATTAATAATGAAATAGATTTAAATCCTTTTGCATACAAACTGCTTGATAATTTTCCCAACCCTTTTAACCCTGAAACGCATATACATTTCGAGTTAGGTGGAGAGGAAATAGTAAAACTGATGATTTATGATGCCTTGGGGCGTCAGGTTCGGACCCTCATTAACGGTCAGAGCTATAGACCTGGTTTTCATGCAGTAAACTGGGATGGAAGAGATGACAACGGCCTATCAGTTTCTTCCGGTGTTTATATATACCGGATCAAGGCTGGAGGGTTTATTGCGGATAATAAAATGTTATTAGTGAAGTAATCCATTGTTGCTTGAAAAAGGGCAAAGTGATTTACTTTGCCCTTTTTATTTTCTACCCTTGAAAAAATCAATTCTATTCGTTTTTATCCTTGTTTCCTGGAGCTGTAGCCGCTGGGAATATGATGATCCATCGGAGTTAATATCACCAAAAGCTCCAGAGACCTATTTGTCTTTGGTTGCTACAGATACCATCTATGCCAGTGTGGATTCATCAGGGAGTCCAACCTATTCCATTGGTGAAACGCCTGATCCAGGAATGGTTTGGGATACACTTGATCAGGCATTTACTACTATTACCACCAGCAGGCAGGTCCTTCATTGGTGGGGGGAGGATACCGATGGAGAAGTAGTCGGTTATTTTTATAAGTGGAGTTCTGACTCTTCCTGGACTTATACAGATCAAGAAAGTGGTACCTTTTATGTCCCGATTCGATCTGAATTAGATGTATTTAGTTTTGAAGTCAGAGCATTGGATAACGAAGGGATTAAAGACAATACACCTTCAAGAATTGTGTTTCCAATTCGTAATTCTCCACCTACTGTTTCTTTCCGCTATCTTTCCAATCCACAAATCGAAAATATTGGCGGTGACACGAGCTATACTTTTCCAACGCGGACATTTAACTGGGATATTTTTGATCAAGATGGGAATGAAACCATTACGGATATTTTTTATGCCATGGATGATACATGTAGCTCCTGCTGGATTCGTTTAAATGGTAATGAATCCAGCTTAACCCTTACTGGGTTATCACCTGGCCAGCACACATTTTACCTTAAATGCCAAGATATCGCTGGTTCGACAAGTCCTATGATTCAGTTTCCTGACACCTTAATGTTGAATGAAGCTCAGGTTTGGGTAGTTAAACCCGTTATCGGCAATGTATTAATTGTGGATGATTATCCATTGGACAATCAAAATAATGCTCTTAGCTGGTATTCAGGTTTGATGGACACAGTGGTAGGAAATGATGGTTATTCTATCTGGGAGATTGGAGATGAGCTACCGTACTCTTCTGTAGACATATCCGCCAATCTAAAATATTTTAAACATGTAGTTTGGTTCGCAGCCTACAATAATACAGCGGCCGCAAATGATACTTATAATGCTGCAGAAGCCAGCCTGTTAAATTTCGTTATGGGGGGTGGTAATCTTTTTATTAATCCCATTGATTTTGAGGATACAACCTTTACCTGGTTTCCTCTTGATTCGATAATTACGCTAAATCCTAATGGTCGCTTGCGTCCTGGGAAAGAACTCGTTTGTAATTTTAACACAGAACTAAATTTATCTGTATCTCATTTAATTGCTGTAAGGGTAAAGGGGTTTTGGCCTGATGAATCTGAATTTTCAAATGTGCGCGAAATTTACCGTATGGCAGATCCTGGAGCTGGAGATGGTTGGCAAGGAAACCCCACTGTATGTTCTATCGGTCAGTATCGGGTATCACCTGTAGAATTATCTGGAAAGGTAGTGATTATAACCTTGCCAATGCACGATGGGTATCGCGCCAAATTGAATGGAAATGGGTCTTCTATAAAATTATTTCAGTATTTATTTACAGAGGAATTCATCGAATGAGGTTGGCGTTAATAATTCTTTTTCCATTATTACTGTCTGCTCAGAGTCTGGGAATAATTACTGGAAAGGTAATTGATATAAATGGTGAAGGTTTGCCAGGTGTTAATGTGATTGTTAAAGGAACCTATTACGGATCGGCGACAGATTTAGATGGACAATACCGCATAGAGAAAATAAATCCTGGTAGTTATGATATTGAAGTTTCCATGATTGGTTATAAGGTAATCTTGAAGACAGGGGTTAACATAAACCCTGAAGAAATGTTAAAGCTAGATTTTACACTGGAAGAAACAGTTCTTAGTTTTGGTGAAGATGTGGTTGTTATGGGGAAAAAACCTCTTTTTGATGTTGATGAAACAGCATCCCTTTCCCGTGTAAGAAAAGAGGATATAGAAAACAAAGTTGTTTCCAGTGTAGAAGATATTTTGTCTGAACAAATTGGTGTAACTACCCAGGATAATGAGATTCATATCCGCGGTGGCCGTATAGATGAGAGTTTGTTTATTGTGGATGGTTTCTCTGTAAAAGATCCGCTTACCGGATACTCAGGAAATTTGTTTGTTAATGCCGATGCTATTGAAGAACTGGAAATAGTAACTGGGGGATACAATGCGGAATATGGTCAAGCGATGTCTGGTGTGGTTAATATTAAATTGAAAGAAGGTCGCGAGAAATATGAAGGTTCTTTAAAGTATTCCAGCGATAGGTTATTTGACGGTCAATTCAATACCGATCGAATTGAATTTAATTTTGGTGGACCAGATTTTATTTTTCAAACACTTCCAAGTTGGATGGGCATGGATCTACCAGGTCGTTTTTCATTTTTTTTAAATGGGTATAGCAAGGTTTATGATGGCAATTTACCTGTAGCCTCAAAATTATACCCACATCGATTTTGGTCATCTGGACTGGTTTCAGAAACAAAAGCAGATAAAATAATGGAATCCTTAGCTCCTCGGGAAAATAATGACTGGCACGCATTATATAAATTGTCCTGGGAAATATCATCCCGGAAAAAACTGGCTTTATCATATGATATTTCTTTGAATGTTAACCAGGGGTATTTCATGCCCCGCGCATTTGGTTCAACCTATTTCCCGTATTCCTACATGCAAATTTTAGATAACTATAATACAGTTACGCGTGACACTCGTCTTTTAAATCTAAACTGGACACATACTCTTTCCACAAGGTCTTTTTATGAATTTACATTTGGGAAATTTGTAACAATGGAGCATAGCGCAGTACAAAATTTGATGTGGGATGAATATCAGGAACGTCTTGATCTGGAACCGATAAATTATACTCTGGATGCTTCCAATAAAGATGGAAATATATATATAACTTATGGTGATGAATTTTATGATACTGGATTTGCACCAGAGTGGTATGATTTGGTCAGTGATAATATTAGGTTGGATTTGGACTGGACATATCATACCAAATCGCGGCATAAAATTAAAACAGGATTTGAGCATACCATTACTGATCTTCAGGTTTTAGATATTGATGAACCATGGAGCGGTTCATCTGCTTTTGGAGCGAACTACGACAGTTACAGTGCTAAAACCTATTTTGGTGCTTTTTATATTCAGGATAGAATTGTATTTGAAGGGATGACTCTGAATCTTGGACTGCGAACCGATTATTGGATTCCAGGTCGCTATGTTGAAGAAGCAATTGATGATACAAATAGTATTATTATTACTGATGAAGCACGGACACTTTTTGCAAAAGAAACTTTTTCTTTTCCATGGTTTAATGAACCTTACCACATGAAAGCAAGACTGAGTCCTCGATTTGGTATTTCTCATCCAGTGACCGATAATGATGTTCTTTATTTTTACTATGGTCATTTTTCACAGTTGCCCACGTTTCAATATGTATACGCAAAAATTAATTCAAAGGCACAATCTACTTATCAGGTTTTTGGCAATCCAAACCTAAATCCGAAAACCACCGTACAGTATGAAATTGGAATAAAACATCGTTTCAGCGAAGATCAGATTCTGGAATTGAAAGCTTATTGGAAAGACATGTTCGACTATGAAACATCACAGACTATTCGTCCATCCAATCCAAAATATGCCCACCTTTCTTTCAATATGTATTTTAATGCTGACTATGCGCGTGCCCGAGGAGTGGAAGCGATCTTAAAAAGTCGCGTTCTTGAAAATTGGTATGCTGATGTAAATTTTAATTATAGCATTGTTACAGGAAAAAGTTCTTCACCTTTAGACAACCTTTTAGTACAGGCTGGACAGCTATCTGAAAAACCTCTTGGGGAAAGTTTTATGAGCTGGGATAGGCCTATTCATTTTTTTACCAATCTATCTTATAACCATCCTCGAAATTGGGGGCTATCTATAAGGTTTGATTATGAATCTGGACGACGGTATACTCGATCAATAATTGATGAAATTCTAAATGTAAACGGTCGGGAATATTACAATGGTCCCCGTGAAGATGATCGCCCTTATGCTTATATCGCTGAGATTCCTTCCCGAAATATAGATGTGAAATTATATAGGACAATTAAGATTGCATATCTCAGAATTAAAACGTATTTAGAAATAGAAAACTTTCTTGATGAAAAAATACCTCGCAGAATAAATCCCTTCACTGGCCGAGGTTATAATGAAGGTGAAATTATTGGTTACTACTTGGCTAATAGTCCAGACCCAAATCTAGACCCATCAAGATATCGTAAACCCAGGGCAATAGAAATAGGCTTGCAGATAATTTTTTAATGTCAAGATCAATTATACAATTTGCATCCTTCTTCTTATTTCTATCTTTATCCTGGAGTCAGAGTTTATTTCCTATTTTGGGTGGGCAAAGAGCGGGAACTTCTGTTTTTTCTTTTCTTAATATAGGAGTGAGTGCTCGTGCTGTAGGGATGGGGGAATCAGTTGTTGCTCTTAACCAGGATGCAGCAAGCATTTATTATAACCCAGCTATTATCGCTCAGCTTGATAAAACAGAAATATCTATTTCGCAAATTCAATGGCCAGCAGATATACAATATGACTATTTTAGTATAACACGTCATGTATTTGGTCGAAATTATCTCGGTATTAGTGGAGGTATTTTGCATATGCAGCCGATGGAAGAGACAACGGAATATTTTCCCACAGGTACAGGAAATTATTTTCTTTACCAAGATAAGTTTATTGCTCTTAGCTATGGTGCGAAAATGACTGACAGGTTTAGTTTTGGTATAACTTTGAAACATGTGTCAGAGACCTTGGCTGATTACAGTATGAATGCTGTTCTTATGGATATGGGAACTTTTTATTGGACTGGCTATAGGTCATTGAGGTTTTGTGCTTCGTTATCTCATTTTGGGAGACAGGTGGCACCCGATGGTTACTTTAATAAGCGAATATTGGATATGAACTCAGGACAGGAAATTATAGATATAACAAATTTTGAGCAGTTTTCTCCACCAACTATTTTTCGTGTAGGTGGCGCAATAGATCCAGTAAAAACAGATAAACAACACTTAGCTGTTTCTTTGCAGTTAAATCATCCTGTTGATAATGCAGAATATATTGTGACTGGAATTGAGTATTCATTTATCAAAACATTATTTATACGAGGAGGATATAAGTTTAATAAAAATGAAGAAAATTATACTTTTGGTGCTGGTGTTATTATACCAATAGGACCTTTAAAACTTCGAGTTGATTATGGTTATGCTAACTTTCAGCATTTATCAGATCCAAAACGATTCAGCATAGGTTTTTCTATTTAATTATGCATAGAATTCTTTTACTTGTCTTTAGCTTATTTGCATCTTCATGTATTCAGAAATTTTCTATACCGGATGATTTGGAAAATGGATCAGAATTAGAATTTGGTGCTGGTGATACTACTTATCTTCAATTAAGTCCCGTTTGGGGAGAAGATTATGGGGTTAATGATCCCACGGAAATTGCGATTGCCCAAGATGGACGCATATTTATTGCTGATTCTACTGCCCATTCTATTATGGTTTTAGATCAGGATGGGGATCAGCCTACTGGTTTTTCAGACTTAATAAACTTGAAGGATAGTTACGGTGAAAATATTTCACCAATTGATTTAGATGTAGATCAAAAAATGAATATATTTTTTATTGATGGATCACAACGAATATTTATGTGGAATCAGTATTGGAATACTGCAGGAATTTCTCGGGTATCAAAATCAGGCACTTTTAAACACATTGAAACAGGCGTTCTACAAGATGAAATAGCTGGAACAGAGAACTGGCTATCGCTATTAAACGATGATAAATGGGAGCTTGAGAATACCATATTTAGTAATGAACAATATGTAATTGATTCAGTTATTCACCCCCATTTGTTTTATGATGGAAGAATGGGAAAAAATCAGTACCTAGATCCTTATTATAGTCCTGATTCAAGTCAGTTCACAGGTATTTCAGCTCCGGCTGGACAGGAAAATAAGATTTATGTTTGCGATAGCTATGGTGGAAATAGTAATCAATTTCGATTGATGCAAATAAATTTTCAAAGATCCTTAGTTATAGAATTAGAAACTGGAGAATTGGTCTGGGGATACACAGGTATATTTGGAGCGACCATTAAAGGTTATGGTACTGGTGCGGGTACAGTTAATGAACCACTAAGTATCGATGTGGATTATCAGGGGAATTTGTATTACACTCAGGCAGGTGATTTTTTCCCTGTTCATATGATTATCCCAAATTTATCTGGTGATTTTGCAGTTTATTCTTCAGGTTTTCAGCCTGATGCAAGTGATATAATGGATGCTTCAGTTTATGGATCAGCGCTGGATATAGCTGTTGACGAAAATAAAAATATTTATATTGTAGATGGTTTGGATTCTGAAGTAATAGTATTTGATGCAAGTGGAAATTATTTTAAAGAAGCGGGTTATAATTTCAAAGATGGTATAGAAGAAAAAGTCATGAATAAACCTATGGCATTGACTGTAGATGAAAGAGGAGTGGTGTATGTATGTGATCGAGGTAATGGTGCCATATATCGTTTTAAACTTTCTAATTCTCTTGATGAGGGTCTTAAATTGGAAGATTAAATGAAATTAAGAATCCGCTATAATACAATTTTTTTGTTGTTACAAATTAGTTTTTCCCAGCTGGATGTAGCATACGTCCGCTATTTTAAAGATGACAGGGATTTTATATCAAATTTATCGATGCTTTCTACGGATAGGAGAGGTTTGAGTCATATTGCGGTGAGCTATAATGAAAAAAACATGCCAGTTAAAATTGAACGTTTTTCTGCCAATGGAACTTTAACAAAGCGTGAAATGCTACGATACAATAAAGAAGGGAAGCTAATAGAGCGAGGAGAATATGATGATCAAGGAAGATACCATCGCCTGATTATTATTGGTGAACAGGAACCTTGGAGTAAAGAATTTCGCCGTTGGCAATTTCCCGTATCGGAACCACTTTCATTTACAGATCAGAGAACCTATTTTACAATGGAAGATGGTCGTCATGTTTCCAAAATTATTTTTGAGACTGTTGATGGACAGGAGTATGGTCAAATTGATCTGGATTATGATTATTTAGGCAATCTTGCAGAAGAAAGGTGGCGTACGTTACCTTCTGCAAGAATTATCCGGCGTTTCAAGTACCAATTCGATGTGATGGCCTCAATAGTGCAAATTTGGGAATACAGTCATGATAGTGAACTCGTTTCTCATATGGCATTAAGTCAAGCTCCAGCAGATGAATTATATCGAACACCGCCTCCACGAACTGGGAATGTCTTAAATGAAGCAGATATCATTGCAAAAGAAATTCATGAGAAACGAATTATTGTTCCTCATGGTGGTGGTATAATTCCCAAAACTATCTGGGATGAACTAATTTTAAATAATGGAGACCGATTAATGGTTGATTTTGTGAGCTTAAATGAAAATGGTATTCGGTTTCGGTTGAAAGGGGAAGGTGAATTATTGACTATTCCTATTACCCGGGTCAAAACTTTGACATCAAGGTTAGGCGATGTAATTTACCCCAAAACAAGTAGAAGCGGATTATAATGAAACTATTTCGATACATTATACTTATTCATTGTACGTCAGTAATTCTTGGGCAGGATTATCCACCTCCAACTGATCTAATAACCATACCAACTGCAGGGACATTAGTGAGGGGAAGTTATGCTCTAGATATGCGTATTCAGGATGCAGGAGGGATGATTGCAAGCCTCCGGGTTGGATTAACTGATCGATTCCAATTTGGACTTTCTTTTGGCTCTCCAAATCTAATTGGGGATGATAGTTTGCGATGGTACCCCCGACCTGAAGCAAACCTCAAATACCTGTTGATTGATGAAAAATCATCTATGCCTGGAATATCACTAGGGATCAACACTCAAGGATATGGGAACTTTAATGAAGCAGATAGTCTTTTACGTTATGATACAAAAGCTTATGGTGCTTATCTGGCGGCATCTAAGAATTGGTTGACTCCACTGGGAAATGCCGGCCTTCACACAGGGATCAATTATAGTTTTATAGAGACAACAGATGGTGATAAAGATCCGAATTTATTTTTTGGGTTTGATTTAGAGCTAAACCCGGAATTTTCATTCTTAATGGAATACAATGCTGCTTTAAACGAAAATGATATGACAGCTAAAACAATGTCAATAAGCTCTGGAGGATACCTGAATACTGCTATTCGCTGGACATTTGTAGATCATTTTCATTTAGAATTGAATTTTAATAATCTCCTTTTTGATGAGGATAAAGTGGATTATTTTAAGCGAGAGCTTAAAATAACCTATATCGAATATTTCTAAAATATTAAATAGGCCATGATACGATTTACGTATATATTTTTATTATTTTTTTCTTTTTCTGTTGCGCAGTCTGATATGGAATCCGGAATTGCAGCATATAATAATCGTGCGGAGGGAAGTAATGGTGCTATCGCAAAAAGCCAACCTATTAATTTGGCTATAAGATATTTTGAAAAGGCTGCTAAAATTCCAGAAAATGAATTAAATGCTAATATTTATTTATTGCAGTCTTATTACTTCAAAGGGAAATATGTCCTTGAAGATGAAAATACTAAAAAAGAAATCTTTAATAAGGGTAAAATTCTTGCTGAAAAACTGATAAAAAAATATCCTAATTCCGGTGCGTTGAGATATTGGTATTTAGTAAACCTAGGAAGCTGGGCAGAGGTTTATGGTATTATTTCGGCAGCCAGGGAAGGTGTTGCTGATATTATGCGTACAGAATCATTGAAGATTATAGAGCTAGATCCAAATTATCAAAATGGTGGTGGATATTTTATGCTGGGAGCGGTTCATTATAAGTCACCACGTATTCCATTTTTGCTCTCTTGGCCCAGCAATGATGAAGCAATAAAATACCTGAACATTGCTTTTGAAACAGGGCATAATACACCCAATCAAACTGTCTATTTAGCTCAAGCATTGAAAAAAGATGGTTTAGAAAAAAAAGCAAGGGATTTATTAATGATATTTGTTAATACGCCATTATTGCCCGAATATCTTGTTGAGGATGCAGAGCAAAAAGAACTTGCAAAAAAATTACTTGCCGAATGGGAATAAATTGATGAAATACATTATTTCTATTGCACTGATTTTGTTTCCAATTATTATTGCTCAGGAATCAGTAATATATTGGAATACTCTTTCCAGCTCTGTAAAAGTGGATGTTCCTATTGCGGATGATGAGAGCTTGGAAGGTGGTCGGGTTCAGATTCGAGTGAGCTTTGATAATGGAAAAAATTATTTAAATCTTGGAGATGAGGTAAAGATTGAAGGAGGAGATCTTAATGATTTAAAGGAACTCTTGATTCCACGAAAGAGTTTTGTTTCTTTGGAAGGTTATAAGGAAGGTGTCACAGCTGAGTTCATTGCTGAAATATGGGATAGGGCAGGGAATAGTGCAATAGGAACTGTAAGTGACAGTATACTAACCATAGATGAAACTAATCCAGTATTAAATGAGGTAACTGTTACGTCTACAAATATTCAGAATAAAAGTCTGGCGATGCCTGATGATATGTTTACTTTAACTATTAAAGCCAGTGAAGAAATTAAAATGCCCATGGTTGAAATTAATGGAGATGAATATCCTGCAACTGGAGATGGAGTTTCCTGGAAGGTGGAAAAAGTTTTTGAAGACGGTGATGATGGTTTGATCACTTTTAGTATTGCTTTTAAAGATTATGCCCAAAATCCAGGCAATACAGTGACTGAAACTACTGATGGAAGTAAGGTAATTTATGATGGCACAGTTCCAGAATTAGATAACATCAAACTTTATTCTAATAATCCCTATGATCAAACCTTGGCTGTTAAAGGAGATTCCATCTTCTTGAATTTCATGGCTAGTGAGACATTATCTACGATAAATGTTTCTTTGAATGGAAATGAAATATCTCAGTTAAATAAAAATAAACTCGAGTACAAGTATTCTCATTTACTTACTGAAAAAGATACCGAAGGCTTAATTTCATTTTCTATTGATTATATTGATCTAGCGGGTAATTCAGGCGAACAGGTAGTTGAAACATCAGATGATAGTGGAGTATTATTTGACATGACTCCTCCTTCAACTTTTAAAGTTGAGAGTGTAGGTTCTTCTACGAAAAAAGGGAAAAATTTTTCACCGAGAGAGAAAGGAAAAACTTCTAGCGCAAAAAATGATACTGCCCTGCCAGCTTTTCTGACAGGTACTACTTTAGTTGTAGTAGTTGCAGTGATAGGAATATTATTTTTATTAATGGTTCTATCTTGGTGGAAGATATTTTCAAAATGCAATCAGGCTGGATGGAAGGTATTAGTGCCATTTCTGAATCTTATAACTTTAACCAAAATTTTGGGTAAACCTATTTGGTGGGTGGCTATATATCTGATTTTTCCAGTAGGGCATATTTTGGTTTCTTTACAAATTGCAAAATTGTTTGATAAAAAAATTATTTTCGCAATCGGTATGATTTTATTACCATTTGTTTTTTATCCATTGCTTGCCTTTACTGATATAAAGATAGCAGAGTCTGCTCCTCAAAAATAGAATTAATTTATTTCCCCTTTTTAAATGTCTAAATTAAAAGAAACCAAAGTTTCATCTAAAAAAATATTCAAAGGTCATCTTTTGGATGTACGTCAAGATTTAGTATTATTGCCTAACGGAGAGAAAGCTGTCAGGGAATGGATTAATCACCCTGGCGCTGTTGTAATCATTCCCATTTTACCTGATGGATTGATCGGATTAATTCGGCAATATCGTTATGCAGTAAAAAGTGAATTTATTGAATTGCCAGCAGGAAAATTAGATTTTGAAGAAAAGGCTTCAGTTTGTGCATTTCGTGAGCTAAAGGAAGAAATTGGATATGAAACGAGAAAACTTACTTTTTTAACTAATATTCATCCAGCTATTGGTTTTACAAATGAAGTTATGAGTATATTTTTAGCCGAGAATCTTAAACAAGTAGACCGCAATCTAGATGATGATGAATTTTTGGAATTACTGCCAACTTCTCTTGAAGATGCTTTAGAAATGGTTTGGAATGGTAAAATTACCGATGTAAAAACTATTATTGGAATTTTATGGTTAAGTAAACTTATTAAAGAAAAGATTTAATCATTAATTCAAAACATTGGTTTACAACTATTTTTACATTTGATCAGGTATAATGATGGCAAAGCTCTGTATTCTAATTTTTTTACTATTTTTTCCATTTCTTATGGCAGAAGATAAGCGAAACAGTATTATTTCAAGGAGTGGTTTTGGTAAAAATATAGGAGTTTTTGTTAATGGTGGTACTGAAGAATTCGAAATTGATGGCTATATTGATGCAAATATGGATTTTGGTCTTTTTGCAGATATATGGTTTAGTCAGGTTGACTTTGATCAAAATTCAGATATTGAATTAAATACAAGTTTAGGATATT